>Ga0182748_1000066_pt1 | contig 137229 bp, 128 predicted proteins | sample eDN3rd37CKraftOP_FD_128877 | JGI IMG/M metagenome (GOLD analysis project Ga0182748, IMG submission 128877) | Enriched Organic Plus compost microbial communities from Emeryville, California, USA - eDNA 3rd pass 37_C Kraft OP (version 2) (version 2) ... | reverse complement strand
CCACTAGCTGTTTTAGTGCCTGCAACTACCCAGTTATTGCTACCATTATCCCGATCCTGTGGATTGGGTTCATGTACAGCGACCTGACGATGATTGAAGAAATAGGCCGAATCGGCATCAGTAGGTATTACATACTGCTTTTTATAATTAGGAAATATAGTGCCTTTAGGAATAATAGGCACTAAAGAATCCTGTACCTGAGGATATAATAAGTTGAACTGCTCAGGAGTAAGAATTGAACGGAGGTTGGTATAAATCAAATCCCGCTCTGTGCCTGAAGAAAGCATTTGCGCCATCATTTTTAAAAGCATGAGTGTACGCAGATTACTCCACCTCTCGGGCTTAAAGTTGAGAATTTTATATTCCAAAGGAAGGGTGCTTTCAGTGAGTGTATTAATGTATGCATTCACTCCGTTTGTATAAGCTGTATATCTCGCTAAGGCATCAGCATTTTTTTCAATTTCCTTCAGCGTATTTTCTGCTGCAAACTTCATTCCTAGACGCCGTTGTGCCTTGTCGTACTCAATAGCTGCCTTGCCTGCAATTTCACTTACACGGCCTTCAGCGGCTCGAGTTTGTAAGTCCATCTGAAACAATCGGAACCGTGCATGCAGGTATCCCTGAATAAAATACAAATCCTCATCGTTTTGTGCAAACACATGAGGTACCAGCCGCTCATCAAAATATACTTTTGCAGGAGCTTTGAGATATTCGTGCACAATATTTAAGTTGTAGTCAAACGCCGTATCTTCTGCATTTTGCCAAAAGCCTGTCTGCGGGCTTAAAAAACTTCCTAATGGCATGGGCACTTTGCTACCCATCGGACGATTTAGAATAAAAATCAACAATATGGTAACAAGAAACGAAAAGCAAAATGGCAGCAGTCTCATGGGTTTGCATATTTTACAAGAAAGATAATTATTTTTTCCGACCTGTAAATACTCAGCTTTATATCACATTACCCTATCGGCCCATAGTTAGCCCCGGGCTGATAAAAAACAAGGCCTGTTTATTCCAGGCCTGTTTCGAAATGTCTTGTAGGTATCACCACGTCCTGAAAACCTTTTTTCAACAATCGCTTTTTAAATCCCTGTTGTACTTCAGGCTCTCCATGCACCAAGAAAAGCTTTTTTACTTCCCGCGGATCTTGACATGCCAGCCACTGACATAAGTCTTCATAATCACCGTGGGCGCTCATACTTCTTATCTCTCCTATTTCGGCGTTCACCTGATGTTCTACCCCAAAGATGCCCACCTCCTTTGCACCAGACAGTAGTCTTGCTCCCAGTGAGCTGGGTTCACAATAACCCGTCATCACAATGGCGTTTTTGGAGTTTTCAATATTATTACTGATATGATGTTTCACCCTTCCGGCATCCGCCATACCACTAGCGGAAATAATCACCATCGGGCCATTACGATAGTTGAGGGCTTTAGATTCCTGAACAGACTTTATATATACCAATCCGGGGAACATAAACGGATCTTCATCACTCTTCATAATATTCTGTATCCGCTTATTGAAATATTGCGGATAACGCTTTACCATATCTGTAGCTTCAATACTCAACGGACTATCTACAAAGTAAGGGATCTTAGGCAACCTATTTTCCAAATCGAGTTGATTGAGAAAGTAGAGTATTTCTTGCGTACGACCTACACTAAATGCTGGCAAAATAAGTTTCCCTTTGCGCTCTACGCACACCCGATTAATCCAATGTTCTAACAACTCGAGCGTACCTGTAATATTGTCATGCAAGCTATTGCCATATGTAGATTCTAGTATGATATAATCCGCTTGGGGAAACACTTCTGGAGAGCGTAAAATAATATCGCGATAACGGCCCAAATCACCGCTGAAGGTAATCCTGGTGTCCTTACCCCCTTCTTTAATTTTGAGATGCACACACTGACTGCCGATAATATGACCCGCATCGGTAAACATACATTCCACACCTTCCATTACTTCAAACCAATCTCCATATTCCTTAGCTACAAACAAAGGCAGTGCTTGCTTTACATCCTCCATGGTGTAAAGCGGTTTTAATACATCATGAGAAGAGGCTGTAATCTTTTTTTCAGCAAAGCGCGCCTCACTTTCCTGAATTTCTGCACTATCCAATAATAAGATACGTGTAAGGTCTTTTGTAGCCGGGCTACAGAAGATTTTTCCTTGAAATCCTTCTGCTACGAGCTTGGGAATAAGCCCCGAGTGATCAATATGTGCATGAGAAAGTATCATGGCATCCACTTCACTACTCACAAATCCGAAATCGCAGTTAAGCGAAGCCGTCTTCTCTCCCATCCCCTGAAACATGCCACAATCCAATAAAAGTTTTTTGCCATTTTTCAGGGTAATTAAATGTTTTGAGCCGGTAACAGTTTGTGCCGCGCCATGAAAAGCTATCTTCATAAAACGATGTTTAAAGTGTTAAAGAGTATTGGGCAGGAATTTTTGTTGTTGCATCCAAGCTTTTAATTCTCCCATCCAGTTATGTGCTTCCTTTTTATTATACATACCAAATCCGTGCCCCCCTGTTTCGTATACTTTTAAAGCTGCCGGAATTTTCAGTTGTTGCAGGGTATTGTAGTAAGCATAAGCATTGCCTATGGGTACTGTTTTATCATCTTTAGCATGAATTAAAAAAGCAGGTGGTGTTTTCTTATCTATATTGAATTCATTGGAGTATTTTTTTATCCGACTTTCCGAAGGATTGGAACCTATTAAATTATTCCGGCTGCCCATATGTGTGAGGCTATCTGTAAAACTAATTACAGGATATACCAATACGGAGAAATCGGGTCTAAAGGAAGTTTTCTTAGGATTTTCAATTAATGATTCTCTATAACGCGTAGAAAGCGACGCTGCCAGATGCCCTCCTGCAGAAAAACCCATAATTCCTATTTTTTTAGGATTAATGCCCCACTCACGCGCATGCTCACGCACTAGCTGTATAGCGCGCTCTGCATCCTGCAGAGGGCCTATAGAACGATCCAACATGGTGCGATCGCTAGGTAAGCGATATTTCAATACAAAAGCTGTCACTCCCCACTTATTCAATTCTCTTGCCACATCATATCCTTCGTGTGTAATAGCCAGAATACGATAACCACCTCCCGGACAAATAATTACTGCAGTTCCATTGGGATTGGCAGGTCTAAATACAATTAACTGTGGTACAGAGACCTCACTGACACGCGTAATACCATCTGCTGCCGTTTCGCTTTTTTCCAGATTATCCGCCGGCTTGCTGTTGGGTATTACTTCATAAAGTGGCAAAGTATCCTGTGCATACGTCATACTTGCAAAAAACAAAAGGAATATACAAATCCAATTTTTCATATGTCGAAATTATACGTTTAGCAATCGTTATCGCATGCTTTACTCTTCAAACTGAAATTTCACATCATTCCAAAAAGCATCGAGCTTAATAATTCTTTGCTTAAAGAATGAAATGATGGAGGGCCAGGTATCTTTATTGAACACACTCACATCTTGCAACATCATAATAATTCGCGAAGCTTCACTTCCATCTTCATCATAAAATACCTGCTGCCAGTCCCACTCCTCCTCCATGATTTCGTGAAAATAAGATTTCAATGCTTCCAGCTTCCGATAAACCTTCAATCGCTCTTCCTTATCAGCATGTTTCAATTCTATGGCAATAGAAGCAAATCTGCGATCGGCATCCATTCGAAAATAAAGGTGACGAATACCGGTTTTATAATTTACCCAATTGATGGTATCCCCATGGGCATTATGAATCGGCTTCATGTACATGCCGAATGTTGTCCAAAATTCCCTTCTGATATTAGACGCTTCTGCTTTGCTATACATTCGTTGTGGGATACAAAAGTGAACAACTATGAGTGTATTGATGTTTTGGTACGTACCTTCTTCCGATAATTTTTAAACAAGCTTTGCCAGCGAAGATTTAAAACGCCCAGTATACCTTCCTTCACAATACCTTTATTCATTTTGGATTTGCCTTGGGTTCTGTCTTGGAAAATAATAGGCACTTCTTTGATTTTAAAACCTAATTTCCAAGTAGCAAATTTCATTTCAATCTGAAAAGCATAACCCACAAATGTAATATTATCAAAATCGATGGCTTCTAGTACTTCGGATTTATAACACACAAATCCCGCTGTAGGATCTTTTACCGGTAGCCAAGTAATTAAGCGGGTATACAGAGATCCCCCTTTGGACAATAAAATTCGGTTGGCCGGCCAGTTGACAAAGCCGCCTCCTTTTACATAACGGCTTCCCACAGCCACATCGGCACCTCCATTCTTACAGGCATCGTATAACCTGAGTAAGTCATTCGGATTGTGAGAGAAATCGGCATCCATCTCAAAGATGAAGGAATATCCTCTTGCCAACGCCCATTTGAAACCGTGTATATAGGCGGTACCCAGCCCCAGCTTCCCCTTTCGTTCTTCCAGATGTAATTTACCCGGATAGTCGGCCTGCATTTGCTTGACAATATCGGCGGTGCCGTCAGGAGAACCATCATCCACAATCAAGACATGAAAATCTCCGGGTAGGCCAAATACTGCCTCAAGAATGTTTTTTACATTCTCCTTTTCGTTATAAGTCGGTATAATTACTAATTTATCCAAACAGTCTCCATTTAGTTAAACCATGCAGCACATCGCCCATTCATGCTTATCCCTTTGATATTAGGATTTCAAACCTTTTAGTTTTACTCTGGTAAAAATTTCCGTGAGCTTTTGTTTGGTTTGTTGCGGAAAATCGCCTTTCATCATCCAGTCGTAATATTGCGGCTCTCTAGCCAACACCTCAGCGATTGGCTGACCTTTGTATTTTCCGAAGTTAAATACCTCCACTCCATTGCTCATTACGAATCGGCGAGCAAAATCAATAATAGGCTCCTCGCCCAAAAACTTGTGTATAGATTCTACAGTATTGCCCAATTCGGGATAACGCTCTAATTGAGCCAATAATACCTCATGTGTAGCGGTAGCATCGGCAAGGGCAGAATGTGCGTCATCCAGCACCTTACCACAATAGAACTTATAGGCAGCACTCAAGGTGCGCTGTTCCATTTTATGAAAAATCGCCTGCACATCTATCATTCTTCTACCCTTCATATCAAAATCCACACCTACACGTAAAAACTCTTCTACCAGTAGCGGTATATCAAACCGATTTGAGTTGTATCCGGCCAAATCGCAATCATCCAGTACCTGTTTCAACTCATGGGCTGCCTGTGCAAATGTGGGGGCATCTTTTACCATCTCATCGGTAATTCCATGAATATCGCTGGAGGATTTGGGAATGGGCATTTCGGGATTAATCAGCTTTCTTTTTACTGTTTTTGTACCATCAGGGAGTAATTTTAGAATCGCAATTTCTACAATTCTATCCGTTCCCAGATTCGTACCTGTAGTTTCCAGGTCAATGAAAGCAATAGGCTTTGTAATTTGTAACATAATATTATTTGACGGGAGCTAAGATAAAGAAATAAGAATTGGTCAGGATAAAATGAAGACAAGATTTTCAAATTTTAAAGGTCTTTTTAATAAAAAGCTATATATTTGCCCCGCAATGAAAAGAAATAACATACATACTCATCATCATTTCGCATACTTTTAAAAAAGTAAGCCGATGGTGTTATGTATTTAATGATATGTAAAGGCTTACAAATTGTAAGCCTTTTTTGTTATTAGCAGCGCCTAACGATTAATAAAACGATAAACAGTTTAAAATGAAAGCAACTACTAAAAGGAACCCCAAAGCTACGTTGTCTACCAGTCAAGAAGCCCCACGCAAAGTTGAAAAACTGCGTATTGCTGTGCAAAAATCCGGAAGACTGAACGAGGGTTCCATGAAATTGCTGAAAGAATGTGGCATTGACGTGCCCGCAGGCAATAATCAACTAAAAATAAGTGTTGACAATTTCGATGCGGAAATATTATTTCTGCGTGATGATGATATCCCTGAGTACGTACAGGACGGTGTGGCAGATATCGGATTTGTAGGCGAAAATGTGGTGCTCGAAAAAAATAAGGACACAAAAATTCTGGAACGTCTCGGTTATGGGAAATGCAGATTATCCATCGCCCTTCCCAAAGGCAAGAAACCTAAAAGCATTCAGGAACTGGACGGTATCAAAATTGCTACCAGTTATCCATTTATCTTAAAGAAATGGCTGAAGCAAAATAAAATCAATGCAGACATTCATGTTATTAGCGGCTCGGTAGAAATTGCCCCCCGCATCGGACTAGCCGACGCCATCTGCGACCTAGTAAGTAGTGGCAGTACTTTGTTCAGCAACGAACTGTACGAATATCAGATCATCTTAAAATCCGAAGCGGTGCTTATTTCCGGAAATAATTTGTCTAAAAGAAGACAGGAACTACTGGACCAGCTATTGTTCCGCATCCGCTCGGTAAAGAAGGCTAAATACACCAAATATGTATTGCTGAATGCTCCAAACGAAAACTTGGAAACTATTTGCAAATACTTGCCGGGCATCAGCAGCCCCACCATCGTGCCACTGGCTAAAGAAGGTTGGTCGTCGGTGCACTCGGTTATTAGCGAAAATGATTTTTGGAATGTGATTGAAAAACTAAAAGCCGCCGGCGCCGAAGGAATTTTAATTTTGCCCATTGAGAAGATTATTGAGTAAGCCGGGCGTCAAAAAAGATAAAACCGATTAGTGTCTTACACATAAAATCAGATACGTTGAAACGCTATAAATATCCTTCCGCAAAACAGTGGCCCTCGATATGCCAGCGGCCTGTAATGGACAGCAGTTCGATATTTCCTGCTGTAAATGCCATTATTTATGATGTCGCCAATAACGGTAATGCGGCTTTAAAAAAATATGCGCAAAAGTTCGATGGCATTATACTGAAGAACCTTTCCGTCACAACACAAGAAATCAACGCTGCTATCCGAAATATTGACCCCTCTTTAAAAAAGGCCATTCTACAGGCAAAAAATAATATTCACAAGTTTCATAGTTCGCAAAAACAGGCTATTGTAAAGATTGAAACGACCAAAGGTGTAACCTGTTGGCGCGAAACAAGACCCATCGAAAAAGTAGGATTATACATTCCAGGCGGTTCGGCTCCGTTATTTTCTACAGTGCTCATGCTGGGGGTACCAGCATCTATTGCGGGATGTAAAGAAATTGTACTTTGTACACCTCCGGATAAAAACGGAAAAGTGCACGATGCCATTCTATTTGCAGCCTCTTTGTGTGGTATAACACGCATTTTTAAAGTAGGTGGCGCACAGGCCATTGCGGCCATGGCTTACGGCACTAAAACGATACCGGCCGTAAATAAAATCTTTGGTCCGGGCAATCAATATGTGATGGTAGCTAAACAAATCTTACAAAGTAAAGTGGCTATTGATATGCCTGCCGGACCTTCGGAGGTGTTGGTAATTGCAGATAAAACAGCCAACCCCGCTTTTGTTGCTGCAGATCTTTTAGCTCAAGCAGAACACGGCACCGACTCACAAGTGGTATTGGTAAGTACCGATGCTGATATTATTAAACAAACTGAGGTGGCCATCCAACAACAACTGAGCTTGCTACCCAGACAAAACATAGCTGCAAAAGCTTTAGAGCACGCACGCATCGTTTTGATGAAAAATATCAAGGATGCCATTGCCTTTTCCAATACCTATGCTCCGGAACACTTAATTCTGGCTTGCAAAACCACCAATGCCCTACTAAAGGAAATCCACACGGCAGGATCGGTTTTTATAGGCAATTATTCTCCGGAAAGCGTGGGCGATTATGCAAGCGGCACGAATCATACCTTACCTACCAACGGATATGCTACCGCCTATAGCGGTGTATCACTGGATAGCTTTTATAAGAAGATTACATTCCAGCAGCTCACGGACGAAGGATTGAAGAATATTGCAAATACTGTTACAACCATGGCCGAAGCAGAAGGGCTGCAGGCGCATAGCGAAGCAGTAAAAGTAAGATTAAGGCATATTAAAAAAGCGAAATAATACACGTATTGCAGCACGCATCATTACTAGTACAGAACATATGGAATTTAATTTAGAATACTTGATAAGAGATAATATAAAATCACTAGCTCCTTACAGCACTGCTCGTCACGAGTTCACAGGCGAAGCAAGTGTAATGCTGGATGCTAACGAAAATGCTATCGGTTCTCCGGTGTCCTTGGATATCGGCAACCTGCATGAACCGCTGAATCGCTACCCCGACCCGCTTCAGTTGGAACTTAAAAAACAGATCAGCAATATCAAAGGTGTTCCTGTTGAAAACATCTTCTGTGGCAACGGTAGTGATGAAGCAATTGATGTACTGATGCGTATTTTCTGTGAGCCGGGAATAGATAATATAATCATTCTCCCTCCTACTTATGGCATGTACAGCGTTTGTGCAGCTATTAACAATGTGCAAGTGAAAGAAGTGCCGCTTACAAGCGATTATCAATTAGATATTCAGGCTATTGCAGACGCAGTGGATGATCGCACTAAGCTTATTTTTATTTGTTCGCCTAATAATCCTACCGGCAATAGCATCAATAGACAGGATATTGAAATCGTATTAAATAACTTCGATGGCATTGTGGTGATTGATGAAGCTTATATCAATTACGCCCGTCAAAAAACTTTCACAACGCAACTTGTGGATTATCCCAATCTGGTGGTGATGCAAACCTTGTCTAAAGCTTGGGGACTTGCCGCATTGCGTATAGGGCTTGCATTTGCGAGTAAGGAAATCATAGGTTATATGAACAACGTAAAATATCCTTACAACATCAACGAAGCTACGCAAAAGTTGGCTCTGCAGGCACTCAAGAACGTGATGCAGGTAAATGAATGGACAAAATTCACCATTGCCCAACGCACCTGGCTAGAAGAAGCATTAGCCAAACTTTCCATTACAGAGAAAATATATCCGTCGGACGCCAACTTTTTATTAGTAAAAATGAAACAGGCTAATGATGTTTTTACATATTTGCAAAGCAAAAGCATTATTGTAAGAAACCGCAGCACCACAAAAGGTTGTGAAGGGTGTCTGAGAATTACAGTGGGAACAGAAGAGGAAAACAAAAAATTAATTGAAGCATTAGAAAATTATCCCGGCTAAACCATCACTTATTATAAGCGATGAAAATTAAATGAAGTGTATGAAAAAAGTTTTATTTATAGATAGAGACGGAACACTAGTAAATGAAGCTCCCCCTACCTATCAGCTGGACTCCATCGAAAAAATTACATTCTACCCGGGGATGTTTACCTGGATGGGAAAAATAGCGCGGGAAATGGATTTTGAGCTGGTGATGGTTACCAATCAGGATGGTCTGGGTACTGATAAATTTCCTGAAGAAACCTTCTGGCCTTACCACAACCTTATTATGCGTAATCTGGAGAATGAGGGCATTCATTTTTCAGAAGTGCTAATAGATAAAACCTTCCCCGAAGAAAATGCGCCTACCAGAAAACCGAACACTGGATTGCTGACCAAATACATCAATAATCCTGAATACGATTTAGCAGGGTCTTTTGTAATCGGTGACCGTATTACAGATATACAATTGGCTAAAAACCTAGGCTGTAAGGGCATCTGGCTGAACCTAGATGAAAATCTCGGTGCCGGAGAAATTTCAGACAGCCTGAAAGAATTGGAACAAACAATTGCACTGAAAACAAAAAGCTGGGAAGACATCTATGCTTATTTGCAGTTGAAGGCAAGAAGAGTTAAGCACAGCCGATACACTAACGAAACGAAGATTGATATTGAAATCAATCTCGATGGTACTGGCATTTGTGAAATTGAAACGGGATTAGGTTTTTTCGATCACATGTTGCATCAACTAGGAAGACATAGTGGTATCGACCTCAAAATAGTTACCAAAGGAGATTTACACATAGATGAACATCATACAATTGAAGATACAGCTATTGCATTAGGCGAAGCCTTTCATCTGGCGCTCGGCAATAAAAAGGGTATTGAGCGTTACGGTTTCTTATTACCTATGGATGACTGCCTAGCACAAGTCGCAATCGATTTTGGTGGTAGGCCTTGGCTGGTATGGGATGCATCATTCAAACGCGAAAAAATTGGAGAAATGCCAACGGAGATGTTTTATCATTTCTTTAAATCATTCAGTGATGCGGCAAAGTGTAATTTAAACATTAAAGCAGAAGGTGATAACGAGCATCATAAGATTGAGGCTATCTTCAAAGGGCTTGCCAAAGCGATCAAAATGGCTATCAAAAGAACTCCCGGCAATGAACAGTTGCCCAGTACCAAAGGGGTGCTTTAAAAAGGATCAATAAGTAAAAGATTTATGAACGTTGTTATTGTAAAATATAATGCCGGCAATATCCAGTCAGTACTTTTTGCATTGGAACGATTGGGCGTGACAGCGGTGGTTACCGATGATAAGGAGCAAATTTTATCCGCCGATAAAATTATTTTTCCCGGTGTAGGCGAAGCAAGCACGGCTATGAATTACCTAAAACAAAGGAGTCTAGATAAAGTCATCACATCCGCCAAGCAGCCGCTGTTGGGCATCTGCCTGGGTATGCAATTGCTTTGCAATTACAGTGAGGAAAACAATACGGAATGTCTAGGCATCTTCAACACACAGGTTAAACGTTTTACAAACACAGACCTGGCCAATCCTTTGAAGATACCCCAAATCGGCTGGAACAATATTTCCATAACCGATAATCCGCTTTTTAGAAATGTAAAGGATGGCAGCTATTGCTATTTTGTGCACAGCTATTATGCTGAAATAAATGAAAGTTCCATCGCAACGACGCACTACGGCATTGAGTTTAGTTGCGCGCTGAACAAAGACAATTTTTACGGGGTACAGTTTCACCCCGAGAAAAGTGCTGAAACCGGAGAACAGATATTAAAAAACTTCCTTGCATTATAAAAGTTAAATATAAGAGGACTAATAAGTCCTAAGACTGATTAAAACAATTGAAAATGCAAATCATTCCTGCAATAGATATTATAGAAGGCAAGTGCGTACGTCTTAGTAAAGGAGACTATAGTCAGAAGAAAGTGTATAACGAACGCCCACTGGAGGTAGCAAAAAGATTTGAAGATGCTGGTCTCGAGCGACTGCATCTCGTAGATCTGGATGGCGCCAAAGCCGGTGAAGTAAAAAACTGGAAAGTATTAGAACAAATTGCCGATAAAACTTCATTAAAAATTGATTTCAGCGGCGGTATCAGCAGTGATAAAAGCGTAGAGATCGCTTTTAATTCAGGTGCCACATATGCAGCTATCGGTAGTATTGCGGTAAAAAATGAATTATTACTGATGCAATGGGTCGCCCGCTATGGAGCAGATAAATTTATTCTGGGAGCAGATGTGTTAGATGAAAAAATTCAGGTTAAAGGGTGGACTGAGGCTACGGATATCCATATTATCGACTTTATCAGTAACTATAGTAAGAAAGGTATTCAGCAGTTTTTCTGTACTGATATCAGTAGAGATGGGTTATTGCAAGGCAGTGCTCTTGACTTGTATAAAAAAGTACTAAGCGAGATTAGCAACATTCAGCTGATTGCAAGTGGTGGCGTAAGTTCCCTGAAAGATCTAGAAGACCTAAAAGCTGCCGGATGCTATGGAGCCATTGTAGGGAAAGCTATTTACGAAGGGAAAATTAATATTGCTGACTTGAAATCTGATTTTTAAATGCTGGCAAAACGTATCATACCTTGTTTGGATATTAAAGACGGACGTACTGTAAAAGGCACCAATTTCGTAGACCTGCGCGATGCCGGTGATCCGGTAGAATTGGCCATTCGATATAGCCAGGAAGGAGCAGACGAGCTAGTATTTCTGGACATTACCGCCACTGTAGATAAGCGCAAGACTCTAGCTACACTAGTACGAAATATTGCTACACATATCAACATACCCTTTACAGTGGGTGGTGGTATTAATACGGTAGAAGATGTATCAGTGCTATTAGAGAATGGTGCTGACAAAATATCCGTGAACACTTCAGCCGTTAGGAACCCGCAACTCATCAGTGCTCTTGCCAAAAACTTCGGTAGCCAGTGTGTAGTAGTAGCTATTGACATCAAGATTATCGATGGCATATGGAAAGTAGTAACCCACGGAGGCCGCACGCCTACCCCGCTGGTGGCTACGGAGTGGGTAAAGGAATGCTACAATTTGGGAGCAGGCGAAATATTGTTGACTTCCATGGAGAATGACGGTACCAAAGCGGGATTTGCGGTGGACATTACTGCTACTATCAGCCAGTCGGTAAATATTCCTGTAATTGCTTCAGGTGGCGCGGGTACTATCGAACATTTTGAAGAAGTGTTTACCCAAGGACACGCTGATGCGGCTTTAGCAGCAAGTATTTTTCACTTTAAAGAAGTGGAGATTCGTGCATTAAAAGAATACTTACACTCAAAAAATATATCGGTACGTTTATAGTAATAAGCTGAAAAGCTAAATAAAACTTTAATAGTATTATGACACCAGATTTTTCTAAATATGCAGACGGACTTATCCCCGTCATCATTCAGGATGTAGACACGCTTGAAGTACTAATGTTGGGTTTTATGAACGAAGAAGCGTATAATAAAACTCAAGCTGAAGGCAAAGTAACTTTTTATAGCCGCAGCAAACAACGTTTATGGACTAAGGGCGAAACTTCAGGTAATTTTCTTCTAGTAAAAGAAATATTACTCGACTGCGATCAGGATACTTTACTAATTAAGGCGGTACCGCAAGGTCCCACCTGTCACACCGGAGATATCAGCTGTTTTGGCAAGGCGAATGACACTTTTTCTTTGCAACAATTGGAAAAAGTCATTATCGACCGTAAAAACAATCCCTCAGAAAAATCTTACACAGCCTCTCTGTTTGCAAAAGGCATTAACAAAATTGCACAGAAAGTAGGTGAAGAAGCCGTAGAAATTGTTATTGAGGCTAAAGACAATAATAAAGATCTTTTCCTGGGAGAGGCTGCCGATCTTATGTTTCACTATCTTGTATTACTCCAAGCCAAAGGGTTTACATTGCAGGATGTAATCAAAGTTTTAGAGAGCAGACACAATAAATAGCTACGAATGCTTTAGCACATCCGGCATAAATCTTTCGCTTTGCTCTATGGCGTCCATAAGTTGCGCGGTAATTTCCTGGACAGACGCATTATAGTCGATCTGTAATGGTTCTTTAAAAGTCACGGTCAATTGGGTTCCTCTTTTTCTCAATCGCATTCCGGTTTTATAAAATGCTTTTGAAAAGCCACTAATAACCACAGGTATTACTATCGGTTTGTGATGTTTAATAATTAAGGCAGTTCCTTTTCGAGCCGGAGCATAAGGCGTAGTGGTTCCTTGAGGGAATGTAATAATCCAGTTTTTCAGCAAAGAACGCGCAATCTTTCGGGTGTCGCTAGGATCAAGCCCTCTGCGCTCTTCCTTACTGTTCTCGTTCCATGTTCGTCGAACCGTAATTCCTCCTGCCAGTAAAAACAAGCGGCTCACCCAGCTGCTTTTCATCGTTTGTTCTGCAGCCACATAATTTACCCTAGTAAAGGGATTTAACAAATAATAAGGCACCCCCAAACGATCCTTCTTACCCCATTTTACTGCAGAGAAAATGTGAAACAAAGTGATGACATCCAGAAAATAGGTTTGATGATTACTGACAAATAGTACATTGGATTGTGGTAAAGACGCTAATACATCTGCGCCCTTTATTCTTAACTTATTGATTATGGCAATACCCGGGTAGGTAACCATTCCTACTGTAAAATGCACTACCTTACGCAAAAGGTTTGCATTTTTCAGTCTGTTAAATACTTTGCTCATGAACAGCAGCAAAATAGAGCTTTAAAATTAGAAAATAACACATTCCTACCAATAATTTCAGAATTTTAAATTTTTCCTATATAAAGAGCTACACTTTATTTAGTAAATTGAGAATATGGACGAACGCTATAACAAACCTTCGAAGAAAAAAATTCTTTATCCCATAAATGCAGAACTCGCTAACTATCTCACCCGTCAGGGACGCGAGGTACGTCTGCCTGTTTCGCATAAAGACCTGTTAAACTTTACTTGGTCCATTCCGATAAACGATGCGCTAGGCAACAGTACGCATTGGGAAAAGGCAATTTACGATAAACGTGACTGGGATTATCTCCGTGAAGGATTGGTAAAAATTTATGCCATATTGAAAACTGAAGGTGACATGAGCTTTGCCAACCAATTGGATGTAGCACGCATTGACTATTGTGCTTTCGGCAACTCGTTACCTTTTCGTATACGTATCATTAATAAATACAACGCCAACTATGACCATTACTATATCAAAATCAATGATGCCTCCAGAATTTATGGATTGGAACTGGAACATTTCCTATCTCCTAACAGGCTTACCTATTACACAGATGGGAGTACATTGGTAGAAGAACATATTCCCGGACTGCCGGGAGATGTATTTCTGGAACAATACTTAAATCGTGAAGAAACCAATAAAACACGTCTTGCAAAAGAATTTGTAAAATTTAACGAACGTTGTTTCGTACGCCTACTCGGTGATATGCGTGCTTATAACTTCGTGGTAGTAGCAACACCCGATATTGAAAGCTATCAATACAAATTCCGCGCTATCGACTTCGATCAACAGACCTATGAAGGTCGAAGGCATTTGTACATGCCACAATTTTTCAAAGAAAATAATCTATTTGTAAAAACCGTGCTCAGCCATCTCAATCAGGAATCTATTGAGCAATATAGAGCTGAAGAGCGTTCTGCAATGGCCTATCGGGTAGCAGTAACACGATTCCGCCTCATGGAGCTACTCAACATCATGTCTCGTGATACTGTATCAACTCCCGAGAAGGAAGCATTACTCAAACAGCAACTAAATGAATACTTTAAAACGCAGGCGTTCAATCGTTGTAACAATATGGGACAAATTCTGAAACTGCATTTAAAATACATGCTACGCAACAATCTCAAGCTGATTCAGGAGAAAACCCGCAGTTTAGCCCGCAGAACCCCTAAACCTATATAGTACGCATTAATTTTACAAACAAAACAACTCTTTTTGTTCATGTATTTATCACATAATATTATTATCTTAGCGAGCCTTAAAAGAAAGGCTTATTTTAATTAATAAAATCAATTTTTGAAAGATGAGTAAATACACTGCCGGAGTATTATACGGCGAGGAGCTGGAAGCTCTGTACAACGACGCTAAAGAAAATAATTTTGCATTACCAGCGGTGAACGTTGTGGGAACAGACAGTGTAAACGCTGTACTGGAAACAGCTGCAAAAGTGAATTCTCCTGTTATGATTCAGTTCAGTAACGGTGGAGCGCAGTTTTATGCTGGTAAAGGAATGCCTAACGACAATTTACAGGCTAACATTTATGGTGCCGTGAGTGGTGCCCTGCACGTGCACACTGTTGCAAAATACTATGGTGTTCCTGTAGTACTGCACACCGACCATGCTGCCAGAAAATGGTTGCCCTGGGTAAGCGCCCTCATCGATGAAGGAGAAAAATTTTATAAAGAAAAAGGGAGACCCCTGTTCAGCTCGCACATGCTGGATTTGAGTGAAGAGCCTATTGAAGAAAACGTAAGCACTTCTTTGGAATTCTTCAAACGCATGGCTCCTTTGGGTATGAGCATTGAGATAGAACTGGGTGTAACCGGTGGTGAAGAAGATGGCGTAGACAATACTAATATAGATAACTCTAAGTTATATACACAACCTGAAGATGTGGCTTATGCTTATGAAAGATTAAGCACTGTAAGCAATATGTTTACTGTAGCTGCGGCTTTCGGAAATGTGCACGGAGTATACAAACCCGGTAACGTACAGCTGACGCCTGTTATTTTGGATAACAGTCAAAAATACATTGCTGAAAAATTCAAAACTGCTAGCAACAAACCGGTTTACTTCGTATTCCACGGTGGTAGCGGTTCTGAAAAAGAAAAAATCGCAGAAGCAATCAGCTATGGTGCTATTAAAATGAACCTTGATACCGACATGCAGTGGGCTTTTGCAAGTGGTGTATTCGAGTATTACAGACAGTTCGAAGCTTACCTGCAAAGCCAGTTAGGTAATCCCGAAGGAGAAGATAAACCCAACAAAAAGTACTATGATCCGCGCGTATGGCTGCGCAAAGGTGAAGAGTCTTTCATTAAACGTTTGGAAATCTCCTTCCAAGACCTTAACTGTATTAACAGAAATGCTTAAGAAAAAAAATAATCAAAAAATAAAAACCCGGCTTATAGCCGGGTTTTTATTTAGCCGAAACTTCTTCTGTCGTAGAAGATTCTTAATAGCACCAATAAAAAGCCCCGCGTAAGTGCGGGGCTTTACTCAACTTATTTAAAATCTATCTACAGTGATTCATCTTCATCCTTACTACCTTCTAAAACTTTCACTTCTACAGGAACTACCCCTTGGTGCAACTGGGCTATTTTCTGAAATGCAGACTTACTTAAATCCACACGTCCTTTAATATTAGGAGCCATACGATCGTTTACCACAACCTGCACGCTTTTTCCATTTTTCTTATTGGTGACCAACAGACGGGTACCCAATTTGTATATATTCGAAGCCGCAGTCATCAAATATTCCCTGTAAATGTCGCCGGTAGCAGTTTTACGTCCGTTGAATTTACTGTGATAATAAGAAGCTTTTTGCGTTGTTGTTGTTTGAGCATCACAATAAAGATACCCCAACAATACTGCAAAAAACAGAACTAAATATTTCTTCATGTGAGATATTTTAGTTAAACAATAAACGTGAAATAACATGCTTTATTATGTTATCACGCCTTTTAACATATTTTACCACATGCAAAATACGTCCGCAAAGGTAGGCTTATTTATGCACACTCTGGCTATAAACAACCGCCAATATGTCTTACCAAATACATAAATAATTGATAATCAATATGACGATATTACAAGCGCTTGTTAAAAGAGATTAAATATCGCTATGTAGTTAAATATAGAGGGGCGCAAATAAACTATAAAAGATTCTCTATCAACAACTTAACTTAGAACAACTCCTTCCAAATCGTAATCATATGCTTTTTCGATGCGTACATTGTAAAATTCTCCTATTTGCAGCCTTTGTGACCCGGAAATAATCACCTCATTATCCACCTCTACGCTGTCAAATTCGGTGCGACCAATATACCTGCCGGCTTCCTTTTTATCGATAATTGTTTTAAATATCTTACCTACTTTTTCCTGATTGAGTTCATAGGATATTTCTTGCTGATGCTCCATGATTTCCTGAGCACGGCGCTCCTTCTCTTCCTGCGGTACATCATCCTGCAGTGCATAGGCCGTAGTATTCTCCTCATGCGAGTAGGTAAAGATTCCCACACGATCAAATCGATGCTGATCCAGAAACTGCTTCAATTCTTCCACATCATCTAATGTCTCGCCCGGAAAACCTGTAATCAATGTAGTACGCAGACAGATACCTGGCACTTTTTCGCGTATGGCAGCAATCAGATCATTCATTTCAGCTTTGGTTATCTGCCTTTTCATAGCTTTCAGCATCTTATCGGATGCATGCTGTAATGGTATATCTAGATAATTGCAAATATTCTCCCGCTCCCGCATCACATCTAGCACTTCCAGTGGGAATTTGGTAGGATAAGCGTAATGCAATCTTATCCACTCCAAACCCTGAATGTCGGCAAGTCGATTCAATAAATCAGGGAGCATCCGCTTTTTATAAATATCCAAACCGTAATAAGTTAGCTCCTGAGCGATGAGCATAATTTCTTTTACTCCCATTCTTACCAGTTTCTCGGCTTCAAGCACCAGCTCCTCAATGGGCTTACTCACATGTTTACCCCGCATCAAAGGAATAGCACAAAAAGAACAGGTTCGATTACAACCTTCGGATATTTTTAGATAGGCATAATGCTTTGGCGTTGCCAGCAATCGCTCCCCTACTAACTCTGATTTATAATCCGCTTCAAACTGCTTCAAAATGGCCGGTAGCTCCATAGTACCAAAAAAAGCATCCACTTCAGGAATCTCCTGCTCTAGGCTTTCTTTATAACGCTCACTAAGACAGCCTGTAACATACACCTTATCAATACGTCCATGCTTTTTCAGTTCCACCTGCTCTAGAATGGTATTAATACTTTCTTCCTTTGCTTTGTCAATAAAACCGCAGGTGTTGACAACAACAATATTGTGGTCTTTTTTGGTGTTTTCATGCACCACATCAATACCATTGGCACGCAACTGTCCACTTAGGACTTCGCTATCCACCATATTCTTGCTACATCCCAACGTGATAATGTTTACCTTATCTTTCTTAAGTGTTTTTGATTTCATGTAATTGAGTTCCTACAATGCTATACTACGATACTTTTTTATTGATACCGTCTCATTATAATGAAGACGTCTTTTTTCTTGCAAACAGGCTGCAAAGGTAACTTAACCCTAACAATTAAAGCATAATAAAATAAAAAGGCAGCAATCATGGCCTCAATAAGCCGATTGCTACCTTTTACAAGATATAGTATCAGATTTTACCGTTTATCAATCACTTTCACCACAGTAGAATGGCTTCTGGTACCGTCTTTATCCACCTGAGTAATGCGGGCGAATAATTGCTCTTTATGATCCAGCAGTTTTTCTGTAGCTTTTGAACATCCCATAATACCCAAAGCTAGTCCAGCTAATACCACCAGAACAAACGTGGCATTTCTACGGCGCATCCAACCGCCGGCACCCAACAGCATCAAAGCAAGACCGGAAAATAAAGCAACACCTCCAGGCAGAGCAGCTATAAACGAATAACTCAATGGAAGAGACGAATTGCCACTCTCAGCTTTTGATATAACCTCTCCTACTTTCACAAACTTCTTGCCGTCTGCCGACAATTCTAATTCGAAATGGCTGTTACCGGTTTCAGAAGATGTCGTCCACTCAAACAAAATTCCGTCAAAAGTTCTCGAGGCATTAAACTCCGCGAAAGTCACAGGAAGCGCTTGAGGTGTCCAAAAAGAGAGTTGGCCATAAGCCAGATTGGCCCAGTTAAACCCTGCGGTAAAGTTTTCATCGGAAGATGGGGTTACATCAATATTCTTAAAAGCCGTAAACCTATAGGTATAAGAATTGTCGAAAAGTACAGGGACTATCTCAGTCGTAGTAAAACCAACAATATTGGAAGTCACAGGCTGCACCAAAGCTGATACATAATGCCCCCATTGAATGTCAGTCTCATTATGAGCAAAATTATAGTTATTATGCAAATAAATTGCTGCCCACTCCAATTTAGAAGTAGACTCTTCCGGTATAACCGGGTAAGAACCTATTTTTAGCTTAAATGTACCTAGGGGTTCTATAGTATTATCAGCTAGCAACTGTTGGAAATACTGATCAGAAGAAACTCCATCCGGGACTTTTGGAATAGTCTTAACATTACTAGCAGGTAAGTTTGTAAAAAAAGTAGCAATATTGGGCTCTATCGTTAAAAAGTCTGGAACGGATGCTCCATCATAGTAAACCCCTATGGAATCCCATAAATATGAAACTCCATTACCCGTCCGATTCATCAGAGGGCTATACTCTACCGGAACAGTAAAAGTCGTACCTAAACTGGGAATTACCGGCCCACTCACTAGTTTGAACACTAAATTTATTGTGCCATTGCCATTAGGGACAATCGGGAGACTCGCTAGTGTAGATTCAATCGCATCCATCCTATAAATAATAGTAGTATCTCCCGCTACAGGCAGAATGATGTTAGTGCGAAAAGTAGTACTATTATTAGACGGATCATCATCTGCCGGAGACAATATTGAAGCAGTTGTCAAAATTTGTGTATTGGCTGCACCACTTACCATTCCTTTTACACGCAAAACAATACTCCCCCCCATCAGGCAAAGAGGGGATAATAAGCCCTGTTGTCTGTAATGAAGATACGTCTAATGAAAGAGGACATACCGTACTTCCGTTATTTGACAAACCTGAAATACAAGTAACCTCTGTTGCTGTATAGCCTGCAGCAGTTGGCATCTGCACTACCACATTCGCGGCATCATCGGGTCCGTTGTTTGTTACTGTTATAGTATAGATAAACTCATCCCCAGGATGTGTTAAGAATGATTTTCCAATCATTATTATTGAAAAGTCATAATTCTGTCCATTAACTAAACTGGAGAATAAAGAAAAAATAAACAAAAAGAAAAAGCGCTTACGGCGACGAGGAAGGCGTTCATTTTTCATATGCATTCATTTTAGGTGAAAAAATCAATTTAGAGATTAGGGCTCGATACATTGTATAAAACACACCTTCCTAACCTGTAAATTCCCTTTAGAGCTTTAATACTGAAAAAGCCCTTATCCAATATAGACTTTCCTTGAGTAATTCTTCAGATTGGCACTTAGTCAGTACGGATACGAATATAAATTTATGTAAAAAAAAACGAATATTAAAATATTTTATTACAATAATTTAATGATATCCCCATTTTCATTGGTAGGTATAGAACAATTAAGGTAATTGCATAATGCAATAACCTTAATTAAATTCCAAAATAAAAGTATCTTATTAGCTTTTATCAATCACTTTCACTCCAGTGGAATGACTTCTGGTACCGTCCTTATCCACCTGTGTAATACGGCAAATAATTGTTCGTTACGATCCGACAGATTTTCGATCGTTTTTCAACACAACATTAAATGATAGGAAAATATTGCGATTATAAAACTGCACAGCATTAGCTAATAACACTTATACCCAATATAAAAGCCATTGCATAATGCAATGGCTTTTATAACGATAATAGGGTATTTTACTCTAGTTGTTAATCCTGCTTATTTTCGAGACTAAACAAACTGTCAACAAATTCATGTTTGTCGAAGATTAGCAAATCTTCAGCCTTTTCTCCTACTCCAATGAATTTTACGGGAATTTTAAACTGGTCGGCAATAGCCAATACCACGCCTCCCTTTGCAGTACCATCCAATTTGGTTACTGCCATAGCTGTTACATCTGTAGCTGCAGTAAAATGCTTGGCTTGTTCGAGAGCATTTTGTCCGGTAGAGCCGTCTAGGACTAACAGTACTTCATGCGGTGCATCGGGTATCACTTTTTGAATAACACGCTTAATTTTATTCAGCTCATCCATTAAGTGGATTTTGTTATGCAAACGTCCTGCGGTATCAATGAGCACCACATCGCATTGCCGACTTACGGCACTTTGAGCCGTATCAAAAGCTACTGCTGCAGGATCGCTTCCCATGGCCTGCTTGATAATGGGCACTCCCACGCGCTCACTCCAGATAGTGAGTTGATCCACCGCCGCCGCACGGAAAGTATCGGCCGCTCCCAGCAATACAGATTTTCCTGCTTTTTTAAAATTGTGGGCCAGCTTACCGATAGTAGTGGTCTTCCCCACTCCATTTACACCCACTACAAGAATTATATAAGGCTTGGCAGGTAATTCGCTATCGAAGGTATAATTGCTGCCATTGGGAGCATCAACGAGTATATCCTGTATTTCCTCCTGAAGCATTCTATTGAGCTCGGAGGTGTTAAGGTATTTATCCCGCGCTACACGCTCCTCAATACGATTAATGATGCGCACAGTGGTATCCACCCCCACGTCGGCACTCACCAAAGCCTCTTCCAGATTATCCAGTACTTCTTCATCTACCGTACTCTTCCCTACAATAGCTTTACTGATTTTACTCAAAAAACCTTCCTTGGTCTTTTGAAGTCCCTGGTCGAGCGACTCTTTTTCCTTTTTACCAAACAGCTTTTTTAAAAAACTCATTTATTGATATTTTCTCGTGCCCTAGTTTAAACAACAAAAGCCATTCGTAATAAACGAACAGCTTTGCACTATATTACGTTGAAGCTCAAAATTATTTTTGAGCCAAGAAGTCCTTTACTTTTTCTTTGTGCACAATTTGCTCTTTAAAAGTATAAGCGCCGGATTTAGGACTGCGTACTACACGAATCACTTTTGTCCAGTTTTTACTTTCAGCTGCAGCTTTGGCGTCTTTTACCTTCGCGTTTTTAGAAGTTGCTTTTGCCATTTCTTACAAATTTGATAAATGATCACTTACCGATGCGCATAGGAATATTGCTCCCGGTCGCACCAAGCAAAATTACTTAATTTCTTTATGAAGCGTTACTTTCTTTAAGATAGGATTGTATTTCTTCAACTCCAATCTTTCAGGGTTATTCTTTTTATTTTTCACAGTAATATAACGGCTGGTGCCGGGCAACCCACTGGCCTTGTGCTCAGTGCATTCCAATATTACCTGAACCCTGTTACCTTTTGATTTTTTTGCCATTTGTAATTTCTTTTAAAAATTAGATTTTTTCACCTTTCGCACGTAACTCTTTTACTACTGAGTACAAACCGTTTTTATTGATAGTACGGATAGCATCAGCAGATAACTTTAAAGTAATCCACTTATCCTCCTCTACCAGGTAAAATCTCTTCTTTTGCAAATTGGGTAAAAACCTACGCTTTGTCTTAATGTTAGAGTGCGATACTTTATGCCCTCCGATAGGAGTTTTACCCGTAACCTGACATACTCTTGCCATAATAAAAAATTTTGGATTGCAAAGGTAAGAGATTTTCGACGAAATTCTTTATAATCCTCTTAGATTTTTTTTACAATCAGCTAAATAGCAAAATTAACTATAAAAATGACTGTAGTTTCCTGCCAAACCTACCTAATTCCCTAAATTTACCTCAAAAAATGCGTATCGATCCATCTCAATATCCTTCTTATTTTCAACGATATATAGAGTTAGTTGAGGGGATAGACCTCCATAGCTTGCTTCCACAATCCTTCGATGAGTTAAAGGTTGCTCTTTTGCAGATTCCGGTATCTAAGGCCGACTATGCTTACGCCTCGGGCAAATGGACAGTAAAACAGGTGCTCCAGCACTGCATCGACACCGAACGCATATTTGCCTACCGCGCCCTCTGTATTTCTCGCGATGAGCAACAGCATTTGCCGGGATTTGACCAAGATTATTACATTCAGCACGCCAACTTGCAGAATAAAAGCCTAGAATTCCTAAAAGAAGAAATGCTCATCGCTAGGCAAAGTACCCTGATGCTTTTTCAACATTTCACCGATACAGAATTATCCAAAAAAGGTATTGCTAGCGAGCACCCCATAACAGTATTAGCATTGGGATATATTATAGTAGCACACTGGATGCATCATCAGCGTGAATTGACTGAAAAATATGGCATCATCTTCACTCGCAGCTGAGGCTAAAAAAGTCGGCGAGCCATACTTCTAATAGACGAGCTACCCTAAATGGATGGCTTTTGCGATTTAACCTAATTCATCTAATTTCGCAGAGTTCAAACCGTCTTACAAAGACCGTTACAAGATGCTGCATAACAATAGTATCAAATATGTATCGTATACGTAATAATATAAGTATGCATGCTTCTTTTGAACAATGCTTATTTAAAAATAGTTAATCATAAAAATTGATAACACATGGCATATGATGTAGTAGTATTGGGCAGTGGCCCGGGCGGTTATGTAGCTGCTATCCGCGCATCCCAACTGGGTTTTAAAACAGCTATTATTGAAAAAGAAAGCCTGGGAGGTATTTGCCTTAACTGGGGTTGTATTCCTACCAAAGCATTATTGAAGAGTGCACAGGTGTATAACGATATTAAGCATGCCCAAGACTACGGTATTGAAGCTAGCGGAACCCCAAATTTCGAAGCAATTATTAAGCGCAGTCGCAGTGTAGCTGATAAGATGAGTAAGGGCGTCAACTTTTTAATGCGCAAAAATAAGATTGATGTTATCATGGGCTTTGGCACCCTAAAAGCCAAAGGCCAAGTAGAGGTAAAATCGGCCGACGGGAAAACGCAGATTGTTGAAGGAAAACATATTATCATAGCGACAGGTGGGCGCAGCCGCGAATTACCCACAATGAAACAAGATGGTAAAAAGATCATTGGCTATCGCGAAGCCATGTCATTGCCTAAACAACCCAAAAGCATTATTGTAGTAGGTAGCGGCGCTATTGGAATAGAATTCGGCTACTTCTACAACAGCCTTGGTACTAAAGTTACCATTGTAGAATATCTGCCTCGCATCGTTCCGGTAGAAGATGAAGACATTTCAAAAGAACTAGAAAAAAATCTGAAAAAACAAGGCATCGAAATACTTGTTAACAGCGAAGTAACCGGCGTAGATACTTCTGTAGAAGGCGTAAAAGCCAAAATCAAAACTGCAAACGGTGAAGTAGAGTTGCAAGCCGATATCTTATTGAGCGCCGTAGGTGTTGCAGCCAATATCGAAGGTATTGGACTGGAAACATTAGGTATTAAAACCGATAAAGGAAAGATACTTGTCGACAAATACTATAAAACCAATGTAGACGGTTTCTATGCCATCGGAGACTGTGTGCCCGGACAGGCATTGGCACATGTTGCAAGTAAAGAAGGTATTGTATGTGTGGAAGCAATCGCCCATGCCGAAGGTAAATACAAGCATCAGCCGGAGCCTATCGATTATAACAACGTGCCGGGATGTACTTACTGCTATCCTGAAATTGCCAGCGTGGGTTATACCGAAGCGAAAGCCAAAGAAGCCGGATACGAAGTAAGAGTAGGAAAATTCCCGCTAAGTGCTAGTGGAAAAGCAAGCGCTGCAGGACATGCGGAAGGTTTCGTAAAAGTTATTTTCGATGCAAAATACGGCGAATGGCTCGGTACTCACATGATTGGTTATAACGTTACCGAAATCATCTCCGAAACCGTAGTAGGTCGCAAGCTCGAAACTACTTATCACGAAGTGCTGAACAGCATCCACCCACACCCGACCATCAGTGAAAGTGTGAAAGATGCTATCGAAGTGGCTTACGACGAAGCAATCCATTTATAAATATAGCTGTATTATATTCACTAGAGCGGCACGCATCGTAGCCGCTCTTTATATATATACCAAAATAATGTGCTCAATGGATGCGTCAGTGCGATTTATCCGCCATATCTCGCTTACTAAAACAAATAGATATTGTTAATTATTTGCCATCATCGCACTATTTATATAGTTTCCGATAAATTTGCCAAAAACTTAGGCCGATGCCCGTTAATCATTTGTTAGTCATATATCTTATCAGTCTCTTACTTGTGCTGTTACCGTCATTTGGCTTAGCCAAATTATTTAAACAAGCAGGTCGTGAATCTTGGAAAGCCTATATTCCATTTTATAATACATGGATAATGCAAGATATTGCCCAGCGCCCCAAACACTGGGTATTCTGGCAGTTGATTCCGGTAGTAGGCTGGTTTATCACGCCAGGTATATTTATTGAATTTGCTAAAGTATTCTGTCGGTTTTCATTTCTGGATCATACGGCAGCAGCACTGGTTCCCTTCTTTTACTTCCCTTGGCTGGCAAAGAATAAAGACGCGCGCTTTATAGGACCAGAAGGAGTAAAAAAACACAGAAAACCGGGATGGCGCGAATGGGTAGATGCAGCCATTTTTGCAATAGTTGCCGCTACGCTTATTCGCACTTTTGTGTTTGAAGCTTATACGATTCCTTCCAGCTCTATGGAAAAAACCTTATTGGTAAAAGATTTTCTATTTGTAAGTAAACTTAGTTATGGACCGCGTATACCCAATACGCCGCTATCGGTGCCTTTCGTACATAACTATTTACCTTTTACCAATGGCAAGTCTTACTCTACGCTAATTCAATTACCCTATATCAGATGGTTTGCATCGCCGGTAAAAAGAAATGACTGCGTAGTGTTTAACTTCCCCGCGGGAGACAGTGTCATTCATCGTCCGGAATTTGAATCCGCCAATCCGTATTATGATATTAAAAGAAGAGCAGCCGCAGGCTCGCAGGAAGATCAATACATACTTAACAATCCAGAAACATTTCCGGTAGTATCTCATCCCCCGGATAAAACAGATAATTACATCAAACGTTGTGTCGCTGTAGCAGGAGACACCTTGCAAATTGTTGATGGCATTGTATACATCAATAATAAACCCGGTTATGTCTCTCCTACTTCCGCAACCTATTATTATTTCAGAACGAAAAATAATGTCATCATTGATGAAGACTTTCTGCGTGAAGCCGGCATTGCTTTAAATATGGAGAGCGGCATGCCCGACTTCAGTCCTTTGGGCAATAATATATATCATATTAATCTCACATTGGACGAGCTGGAAATTCTTAAAAAACTTCCTGCAGTGGATGCTTCCAGCATCACTAAAGAAAGAATACCTACTAATGCGGAGCCCGAGCGCTTGTTCCCTTATTATGATAAAGCGCACGAATGGTCGGTAGATGATTACGGCCCCATCTGGGTTCCTAAAAAAGGTAGTACCATTACCTTAACTCCTGAAAATTACCCTATTTATGAACGTGTCATCAGGTCCTATGAAGGCAATACCTTGGAGGTGAAAGACGGGAAATACTATATCAACGGCCAAGCCACTAACCAGTATACTTTTAAAATGGATTATTACTGGATGATGGGTGACAATCGTCATAAGAGCCAGGATAGCCGATTCTGGGGTTTTGTACCCGAAAGCGCCGTAGTAGGTAAAGCCTGGATGATATGGTTCAGCTATGACAAGGGACCGCGATGGAAACGTCTGTTTAAAATCATCAAATAAAATCATCAACGCAACGCTTTATAAAAAAGCCTGTGTGAAAATCAGTCAACTTCACATAGGCTTTTATTTTAAACGCACTTACTATTACACTTTCCGTAATATTTTGAGAACTATTTCTCAAATGAACAGCCATAGGTGCTCATAAAAAATATTTATTCCACCTACGAAACCTTTAAACCAATTTTTTACTATACCTTTGCAGCGCCTTTTCAAGGCACAGTGTTTCCCGGGGTGCTGAATCAATTATTATTGATGAGGCTGAGATTATACCCGCAAACCTGATCAGGGTAATGCCTGCGCAGGGAAGGATGATATCCCTCCTTTCTTATTTCAGCATTCCCCTCTCATTATTTTTTTAACCCGGCACTGCATATAGCAGGCCACAAAAGAAAAAACAAATGAAGAGGATTTTCATGTTCGCATGCATCGTTGTGTATGCACATCATGCCGTTAATGCACAAAACACAACTACCAGAGACAGTGTACAAGAACTTACTCCTGTTGAAGTACGCTCTACAAGATTGAATGAAAAATCACCATTTGCTGTATCCAACCTCAGCTCTAAAGAAATCGAAAAGCAAAATCTAGGACAAAACTTTCCTTACTTACTCAATCAGATTCCTTCAGTTATTACAAGTTCAGACGACGGTATTGGAGTAGGTTATTCATCGTTACGCATCAGAGGAACCGATATTACCAGAACCAATGTTACCTTCAATGGCATTCCCGTAAATGATCCCGAATCGCAAGGTGCCTTCTTTGTAAACTTCGGCGACTTGGCGTCATCGGCAAACTCTGTACAAATACAACGCGGCGTAGGCTCTTCTACCAACGGAGCCGGCGCTTTTGGAGCTTCTCTAAACATCTACAATATTGAGCAAAGTAAAAAAGCTTATGCATCTGTGAGTAATGCATATGGCTCCTTCAATACGTGGAAACATACGCTGAAAGCCGCAACAGGACTGCTGCCCGGAGGTTTTCAGGTAGATGTACGGTTGTCCAAAATTAGTTCCGATGGTTATATACAACGTTCATTCAGTGATTTGAAGTCGCTTCAATTTCTTGCCGGATGGACGTCAAAAAATGAAAAGACGAATATTAAATTTAATCTGCTTACCGGGAGGGAAAGAACCGGACAAGCATGGAATGGTATTGGCACCTACTATACTTCCGAAGATGACCCATCTACAGTAGATTACACCAAACAATTAGATGCCATTGGCAGAAGAACCAATACACTCGGTAAAATAAGTGATGGGGTTTACTATGAAGACCAGACCGATAATTATCAGCAGGATTATTATCAGGCATTCTTCAATCATAAATTCAACAATCACTGGTCTTCCAATATCAGCTTGTTTTTAACAAGAGGACGAGGCTATTATAATGAGTACAAAATTGGTGAAGATTTTGACGACTATGGGCTACATCCTGTTACCATTGGAGATTCTGTAATCACATCTACCGATCTAATACGCCAATTATGGCTCGACAACCATTACTATGGCACCGTATTTTCTGCAAACTATAACAAAGAAAATACCACTATCAATATTGGTGGAGCCTATACTATATTTGATGCTAAACACTACGGCTTTGTAAAATGGGCACAAGTAGGGTTTCCCAATGATTACCGTTGGTACAACTTACCCGCAAAAAAGAACGACTTTAATATATACACAAAGCTACAGCAGCAGCTCATTACTAATCTGTACGGCTTTGCCGACTTACAAGTGAGGGTGGTGGATTATACCATTAACGGTTTCAGAAAGAACCCCGATATTCATTCAAAAAATCAGTTCACTTTCTTTAATCCCAAGGCAGGATTAAGCTATATCATCAAGCATCCTAAAACAGCAATAAGCAAAATATATGGATCTGTAGCCATTGCTAATAAAGAGCCTAATCGTAACGACTTCGAAGCAAATACAGATGAAGCTCCCCGTCCTGAACGATTAACAGATGTTGAGCTGGGATATGGCTTTAATGCCCCTAAGTGGGAAGCTGAAATTAACGGATACTATATGAAATATAAAGACCAGCTCATTCTTACCGGGAAAATTAATGATGTAGGAGCTTATACGCGTACTAATGTGGATAATAGTTATCGAGCCGGTATAGAACTCTCTGTTGCTGCAAAACCTGTAGATTGGTTGCAAGTCGCTGCCAATGCCACTTTCAGCCGCAATAAAATAAAAAGTATCACGCAATACGATGATGACTATGATAACGGCGGACAGATAGCGACCACCCTTACCAATACCGATATATCCTTCTCCCCCAACATCATATCAGGAGCTTCTCTTACTGTAGAGCCTTTTACTAAACCTGCAGACGCGCAACATTTCTATATTGATGTTCTAGGGAAATATGTAGGAAGACAATATCTCGACAATGCTCAGAATAAGCTTAAGAGCATTAATCCTTATGCGTTGGCTGATGTAAGACTCAGATATCAGTTTAGCTCTAATACTTTTAAAGATATTAGTATCATAGGTATGATTAATAACGTATTTAATAAAAAATACGAAAACAGCGGATATACTTTTAGTTACCTATATGGCGGGGTTTTCACTACGGAAAATTATTACTTTCCCCAGGCGGGCACGAACTGGAACCTCGGTATTTCCTTTACTTTCTAATCAAAAACATATACAACAAAAAAGCCTGTCGATGTAATATCGACAGGCTTTTTAATTATCCTAAAAAAATATTAATCATTATCGAAAGCTTCTTTCCAGGCCAGAATACCACCTTCTACATTCACAGTTTTTTTAAAGCCTAATGTTTCTAAGTGTAAGCAGGCTGCTGCGCTACGCTTACCACTACGGCAATGGATGATAACCTCCTCTTCTTCTTTACCTTCCAGCGGACCTAATGTTCCGTTTTGAATATCCCCCAAAGGTATCAATGTAGCTCCGATATTATATTCTTCATATTCTGCCGGCTCCCGGCAATCAATCAGCAATAATTTTTCACCATTATCTAATCTTTCTTTTAACTGGTGAACTGTGATAGTATCCATGTTATATAGTATTTAAAAAAGTTGAGTAATTATTCATGCCCCCCAATTGAGTCTCTTCTTCTTGACGAAGGAGTAAATACATCGGTGGAATCCGTTACAGGCTTGGTAGTACCCACCCATACATCCATTACCTGCCCTGCTCGAATAGTGATCAAATTACCTTCGTCGTCATAACGCGGAGGGTTTTGTCTATAAATATAGGCATTAGCAGTATCCCGTACATCGGGATCGGGAATAATAGCAGCCAGTTTTACGCCTATACCATCCAACAATTGCTGAGCTTCGTATAATGTAAGCCCAATAAGATTAGGAGTAGCATATGATACATGACTGAGCTCGGAACCAATTACCAAATCGATTTTACTCCCCATCTTGATTTTAGCTCCAGGTTGAATGGTAACACCGTTATACAATTGCTCTAGAACAGAGTTCTTCGCAAAATCGGGTCGTAAGGTTGTATCCCCCAGTTTCAATCCGGCATTTTCCAGCACCATCAAAGCATTACGAAAACTATACCCTACAACATTGGGCATTTCTATTAATGGCGGTTCGGCTCTATTATAAGTAAGATATACACTACGAGTAGATTTTACAACCTCCAGTTCATCCGGTACTTGCCTAATAACATAAAATGGAGGAAGACTATCATAATAAACACTATCCTGTATTTCTATGGTAAATCCAGCCTCGGACAAAATGCGTTCGGCTTCCATCAATGTTTTTCCGGTTACGGCAGGAACAGTCTTCGCATCATTATGATTAGTAAACCATCCTAGAGAACTTATCGCACCCACAAAGATTGCTACCGACAGCAACACCCCCGCCAATATATTCACCCACAGGGGTTTATTGGTAATGAATTTAAACATTAGAAAAAAATAGTTTCTGTAAATATAAACATTACAAAAAACATTCTTCTACCAGCAAAGTATAAAAATCTTTTAAGTTTCTGCCAGCTGCAGCCACTTGCTGGGGAACAATGCTGGCCGCACTCTGGCCAGGAATGGTATTAACCTCGAGCATAAAGGGCGCACCCACCTTTTCATTGTAGATAAAATCAATACGGATAACCCCGCGGCAATTAAGCGCCTGATAAACTCTTTTAGCTGCCTCCCTTATTTTTTCCGCTATAGATTCATCTACCTGTGCCGGTGTTACTTCGGTGGACTTACCTTCGTATTTTGCTTCAAAATCAAAAAACACCTTACTCGGGTCAGCCTTAACTTCAGTCATAGGCAAGGTAATTATTTCCCCTTGCGATTTATATACACCGATGGTGAACTCACGTCCTTCAATCATCTCCTCTATCAACACCTGCTTATCTTCCTTAAAGGCTTTCTGAATAGCGGGCTCTAGCTCTTCGGGCTGCAGCACTTTACTCATACCGATACTGGAACCACCACTATTAGGCTTTACAAACAAGGGTAGTTTTAGTTTTTCTAGAATTGTAGCAGCTGGTAAGAGCGAATGGTCAAACAACAGGATGGAATTGGCTACATGAATCCCTGACCTGCTGGCCACTGCTGTTGTATAGCTTTTGTTCATGGTAAGGGCTGAAGTAGCTGCATTACACCCTGTATACGGAATATTCAGCATATCAAAATAACCCTGCAGTTTTCCGTCTTCTCCAGGTGTACCATGCATGGCGATCAACACGGCATCGAATTTTATCCTTTGCCCATTGTCTACAATGGTAAATGTGTTTTTGTCCACATCAGAACGAGTGCCATCTTCGGCTACATAATACCATCCCTCCTTCGTAATATCTATTTTATACACATTATACCGATCCCTGTCAAGATGGTTGCCAATAGTTTCGGCACTTTTATAAGAAATAACCGCTTCACCAGAATACCCGCCGGTTACCAATGCAATGTTTTTTTTCATTAAATGCAATATTTAAAAATATATGGACAAAGGGAATATACACCGCAGTAACCGTCCTTCCTCGTTATAAACAACAGTGCGGAATGCTGGTTCAATGTACAGTGGTTTATAAGTGTAATCTTTCTTTTTTCGCCAGCAGTTCTTCGATTGTTTCTTGATACATTTCATCAGGCACACAACAATCCACAGGACATACAGAAGCACACTGGGGTTCTTCATGAAAGCCTTGGCATTCGGTGCATTTATCAGGTGTAATATAATATGTATCTACAGCAAGAGGCTCATTCTTGAAATGCGCATCCACCACCTTACCATTCATTAAAGTATATTCACCATTTACCGAGGTTCCATCTGCAATCGCCCACTCTACTCCCCCTTCGTAAATTGCATTGTTCGGGCACTCAGGTTCACAAGCACCACAATTTATACACTCATCAGTAATTTTTATTGCCATAACTTATCGTTTAATATATGAAACTATATTTGTTTTCGTAATAACGTGCAAAATTACTGAATGAATGGGAAAAACTAGAAGTATTATAAATAAGTTCAGAAATAGCACGAAACTTTAATATATTGACAACAAATGCCCTACTAATGGGTTATAATGATAGGAATATGGAATTAACAGAACGCATCGATTTATTGGTAAAATTAGGTACATACATGAAAGGCAACGATCAGGAATGGATCCATGCTAAAGAACAAGCCTATATCCGCAACTCCTGGTTTACTCCTGAATTTATCAACCTTAGTATTAAAAACATTTCGGAGCTATACTTACAGAAAGACGCACTTATTGAATGGATCAATCAATACCCCACACTCAAGTCCCAACCTACTCAGCCTAAAACCATCGGCATTGTAATGGCGGGCAATATCCCCCTGGTGGGCTTTCATGATTTTCTTTGTGTATTTATTAGTGGACATAAATGCCGCATCAAACTTTCTTCCAAGGACGAGATAATACTTAAACATCTAGTAGACAAACTCTCTGAGTGGTCTCCGCAACTCAAAGAACAAATCGAGTTTGCCGAAATGCTTAAAAACTGCGACGCCTATATTGCCACAGGCAGCAACAGCAGTGCCGGATACTTTGAATATTATTTTGGGAAATATCCACATATCATACGCCGAAATCGAACTTCGGCAGCCATTCTTAACGGCGATGAAACCACTGAGGAGTTGGAGCGCTTGGCCGATGATATCTTTTTATATTTCGGATTGGGCTGCAGAAATGTAACCAAACTTTACGTACCAGAACAGTACGATTTTGCTCCTCTTATTCAAGTGCTTAAAAAATATGACTACTTGGCAGAGCATCACAAATACAAAAACAATTACGACTATAACCTGGCACTTCATATCCTTAACAAGAAGTATTACATGAGTACAGCAGCGTTGTTGTTGATTGAAGACGCCAATCTTTTTTCACCTGCAGGTCAAGTGCACTACGAGTATTATGCGAACCGCGAAGCACTTCTGAGCCAATTAAGTAGCAACGAGTCTGTTCAATGTATTGTGGGAAAAGGGGGCATCCCCTTTGGAATGGCCCAGTACCCTTCCCTGAACGATTACGCCGATGGCGTAGATACCATGCAATGGATTGAAGATTTAAGCTGATTTTAACGATTACTTTCAACAGATTAGCAACCTTTCACATGTCTAATGTATCTTAGAAAAAGAGAACTACGAAGACTTTAGTAAAAGTTTGTTAAACTGTATTGATTGTAAAAGAAAAAAGCTGACAATTTGCTATTTTGCACATTAGAAGAATTGTATTAGGTTAGAAATATTATAAAAAAGTAAGAATATGAGAGCAAAACAGTTATTACTGTTAGTATTGGTAAGCATCCTATCGGCTTTTGCGGGAGTTTACATTTATGGTAAATTCTTTAACAGCCCAGCTATCACAATAGGAACTCCCGTTGACGGAAAGCTACCGGTAAACTATGCTAACTTTTTAGAAAAAGATGGTGAGAGTGAATTGACCGATTTTACAAAAGCCTCTCAGACCGCTGTGCCAGCCGTAGTACATATCAAAACTAAAATTCCGGCAAGAAAAATAACGGATTCGCGCGGCAGCACCGGCGACCCGTTTGAGGATTTTTTTGGAGATTTCTTCGGATTTGGTCCGCGCATTATACCTGAACAAAGAGCTTCGGGGAGTGGTGTCATCATCAGCCAAGATGGTTATATTGTTACCAATAACCACGTAATTGCTGACCGCGATGGCAGAACCGTTGCTTCCGAAATTAAAGTAACCCTCAGCGATGGACGTAAAACCTTTACCGCTAAGGTGGTGGGTCGCGACCCCAGTACCGACTTGGCTGTTTTAAAAATCGATGCCACTAATCTGCCCTACCTAGTGTATGGCAACTCCGATAACCTACAACTGGGTCAATGGGTATTGGCCATTGGTTACCCTTTTAATCTTGAAGCTACTGTAACTGCCGGTATCGTAAGTGCCATAGGTAGAAGCATTGGTATTAATAGTCAGCAAAGCGAATCCCCAGTTGAGGCCTTTATTCAAACCGATGCCGCAGTAAACCAAGGTAATAGTGGTGGGGCGCTCGTAAATACCCGTGGTGAACTTATTGGTATTAACTCGGCTATTTTAGCCCCGGGAGGTACGTACGCAGGATATTCCTTTGCCATCCCTTCCAATATCGTAAAAAAGATTGTGAATGATATAGTGAAGTTCGGTGATGTAAAACGCGGTTATCTAGGAATCACTTATTCTTCATCTTCCGTTCAGAATGAAGAATATTTGAAAAGAGCCAACGTTTCCAGCGGCGTGTATGTATTAGGTACAGACCCCTCCGGTGGTGCTGCTAAAGCAGGTATTAAAAAAGGCGATATTGTAACCAAAATCAACGGTAGAAGCATTGCATCAGGACTTGAGATAAGTGGTATACTGGCTAGTGCACAACCCGGAGATAAAGTAAAACTGACTTATATCCGTGATGGCAAAGAAAATACTGTAGAGGTTACATTATCATCTCAAACTAAGTTGGTAGCCATCTCCTCTGCAGAAGCGATTAGTGATCGTTTAGGTGTAGAATTGAAAAATTTAGATGCCAAACGAGCTGAACAATATAGAATTAGAGGTGGTGTGGAAGTAGTAAATATCCATCCAAATGGTCCATTAAAACGTACCAGAATGGAGAAAGGATTTATCATAACTTCTGTGAATGGTACAGAAATTAAGAATATCGATGAGCTGGCTAAGGCGCTTGGCAACAGCCGCAGCAGCATTATCGAATTAGGCGGTATTTATCCGGGTTATAGTGGAAGATATAGCTATCAGATTAACTTGTCAGGTGATGATAACTTCTAGTATAAGATAAAAAGATACAAGCATAAGAAAGCCGGTTGATAAAACCGGCTTTCTTTTTCAATACACTTGCCTACTACTTCACATATACCAAATATTCCCAAGGATATAGTTGAAACTCTTTCATTGTATCAAAATTATTTTCCGCACCAGAGAAGACACTTTTGAAACTTCCCCGCACTTTTGCATCCTCTATATTAAAAGCCACGGTATCTGCCGACCAGTTGAGCAATACTAACACTTCGGCATCACCATTTTTACGCAAATAGGCAAATATTTTATCTGCAGCATTGGTATGGATGAGATAAGTTGTCACAGCCGGATCGCCTCCTCGTAAAGCAGGATGCGTAGCATGCAGATTCAATAATGTTTTATAAAAATCATGCAACTCATATTTCCCTGTCCACGGTATTGGATCTTTTTCAAAAAACTCCAATCGCTTATTTTTCAATGGTAGCTCTTGCCCGCTATAAATCAATGGCGCCCCGTTCCAAGTACAACTGAATACGGCAAGAGATTTTGCCATATCGCCATATTTTTCGTACTCGGTGCCATTCCAGCTATTCTCATCATGATTGGAAGTGAACCATGCACGCATGCTACTATCGCCTAAGGCACTATATTGTCGTAATAAATCAACCAGCTCTGCAATAGGAAGCCCCTGCTGATAGAAATCCTTTGTTTTATGCATCCACTTCCAGGAATAGCTCGCGTCAAATACTTTTCCGTATTCGGGATTTTCTAATTCATCAAATTCTCCTAGCCAAAACAGTGGCTTTAAAGCGTCCAGCTGCGGCCTTGCTTCCTGCCAGAAATCCACTTCCACCCAAGATGCGAGATCGCATCTAAAACCATCGATATCGCACTCATTTACCCAAAACTTCATAGCATCAATCATGGCCTTGCGCAGTTCAGAATTGCTGTAGTCCAATTCAATAATATCGTCCATTCCACTAGCAATCTGAAAAGTTCCGGTTACTGTATCACGGAGATAGTATTCCGGATGCGCTTTCGTCCACACATGATCCCATCCGGTATGATTCGCCACCCAATCGATAATCACTTTAAATCCCATAACATGAGCCGTATCCACTAGACGCTTAAAGTCGTCCAGTGTACCAAATTCCGGATTAATGGATGTATAATCCGAACAGGCATAATAACTCCCCAACGAACCTTTCTTTTTCTCCTGAGCGATGGGAGTAATAGGCATAAACCACAGTACCTCTACACCCATATCCTTCAATCGGGGCAATTCTTTCACAAATGCATTAAAAGTTCCTTCCTCGGTGTATTGCCGCACATTAACTTCATAAATATTGGTAGAATGCTTCCATGCAATGTTGTTCTTCATTTTTTGGGATTTAATATCAGTTTTAGACTTTTCTTCCTTTGGCATGAGTTTGCAGGATACAATAATAGCGGTAATTAGCAGAAATGCAGTTATTCTTACCATAAAATATTGTTTTAATGAAGATAGGGAATATTTTTTTCAAGCAATTGGCCACACTATGCCCCCTACCTACAGATGAGCAAAACCGTTTATCTTTGCAGATATGAAGCAATTTGATGTACCGGTTTTTTACAGAAGTAATCTGATTTCCTTAATCAAAAAGAAGCGGAAAGAAAAGGATAAACTGAAAAAGGATTTCACCCCCACGCTACTTGATTTTGGGCCGGTACAGATATTCTTGGCGCGTCATTTTGGATTTTGCTATGGAGTAGAGAATGCTATCGAAATTGCTTTTAAAACTGTAGAGCAAAATCCAGGAAAGCGCATTTTCCTGCTTAGCGAGATGATTCATAACCCGCAAGTAAATGCGGATTTGGCCAACCACGGCGTACGCTTTTTGCAAAATACCGAAGGCAAGGAACTTATTCCGTTTGATTCACTTACCAAAGAAGATATTGTACTCATCCCTGCATTTGGAACCACGCTGGATATTGAAAAAAAATTGGTGGATATAGGTATCCCTATTGAAAAATACAATACTACGTGTCCCTTTGTAGAAAAAGTATGGAACCGTAGTGCAGCAATTGCCGCGAAAGATTATACCATTATCATTCATGGTAAACCTTCTCACGAAGAAACCCGAGCCACTTTCTCTCATGCATCCGCAAACGCCCCCTCTGTGGTAGTAAAGAATATGGCTCAGGCTCAAAGATTGGCAACCTATATTACCGGCGCATCTCCTGCACAAAACTTTTACGAAGAATTTAAAAATCAATATAGCGAAGGGTTTGATGTGGAAAAAGATCTGCAACGTATCGGCGTAGTCAATCAAACTACTATGTTGGCCAGCGATACACAGGCTATTGCAGATTTCCTCAAACAAGTAATGATTGATAAGTATCAACTTACCAAAGCCACTATTGCAGAAAGATTTGCAGATACACGAGACACCCTTTGCTATGCCACCAATGATAACCAAACCTCCGTACTGGAGATGTTAAATACACCTGCAGATTTGGCTATCGTGGTGGGAGGATACAATTCTTCCAACACTTCGCATCTGGTAGAATTATGCGAGGAAAAACTTTCTACCTACTATATTAACAATAGTGAGAAAATTCTCAGCCGAAAAGAAATTTTGCACTATAATTTCCATACAAAACAGGAAATACTCACCGCCGATTATCTGCCTACTACCGAACCGATACGCATCTTGATTACCAGCGGTGCTTCTTGCCCTGATGCATTGGTGGAAGATGTGATACAAAAACTTATCAGCTTCTATCCCGGCACTAAATCGATAGAAGAAATTATAGCACAGATAGCTAATAGATAGAAATATTCCTGTGCTTATTCTGTTTGTATAACCAGTGTTTTACCTTGTTGCAACTGGCTGTGCAGGATTGTGTACCCATCAACTTTTCTATTGCCATAAGTAAGGCCTATGATTTTCTCACCCTTACCCTTTTTCACGATGGTGAATTTGGAACCTTGTAAATCGAATACCACTTTATTAAATAAAGGCACGGTAATAAGATATTCAGGATCTGCAGGTGAATAAGTATACAATCCGATGGCATTCAGCACATACCAGGAAGACATTTCTCCCGCATCATCCATCCCTGCGTAAGCCAGTCGTTCCGGCCCCATACGGTAATATTTGGTTAGAATAAGATTAATAATACGTTGTGCTTTTTCCTGTTTACCGATAAAATAATAAAAATAGGGCGAACTGTGTCCGGGCTGATTGCCATGACAATACTGTCCTATAAAAGTGGTAAAGTTGTGTGCTTCATACCCTTTCCAAGGTATGGTAAACAAAGAATCGAGCTTTCTTTCGAAAGCCTGCTTATCGGGATAAAGAGCGATAAAGCCCTGCGGGTCATGCGGAGCAAAAAAGGTAGACTGCCATCCATTCGCCTCTCGATACATGTATTCAAAATAAGGTTGCTCAGGATTGAAGGGTGTAATCCAATCACCGTTCGCCAGTCGTCCGCGCATCAATTGTGTTGTTGGGTCAAATAGATTCTTATAATTATGCGAACGCTGTATCAAAATCTGATAATTTTTCTCATCTCCCAACTCTTTCGCCAATAAAGCAATAGCATAATCATCATAAGCATATTCTTGCGTTTTCGTAACGGCTGCTTTAGCCACTGTTTCCAAACGAGGATGCGGCACATCCATTTCCGAAATCCATCCCCTATCCATGTATTCCTGAAGATGTGGACGACCACCTCGCCCCGGCACGAATGCATTGTTCAGCAAAACTTCATAAGCCTTTTGAACGTCAAAATCTCGAAGTCCTCTTAAGTAACTTCCCGCAATAAATACCGAGGCATGATCGCCATGAAAGAAAGTTGGCATATAACCTCTAAGAACTCCTCTATCGGTTATGGACTTAATAACGTCAAGCGTAACATCGGGGGCCAGCATCCCCAGCAAAACAAGTTTATTCCTATAATCATCCCAAAAAGAGGGATCGCTATAATAACGGAAACCCTCATTAACGATTTCGCCTTTTGCATTTTTAAATGCACCATTTACATCGCTTAGCAAAATGGGCCATAAAAATGATTTATATAAAGCACTGTAAAACGTTTCCTTCTCATCTCGCGTGCCTCCCTGCACTTGCACTTTAGACAATAACTGCTCCCATACCGCATCGGCCTCGTTTTGTACCTGTTCAAAACTTTTGGAAAGCATTTCGGCTTCAAGATTCATTTTAGCATTTTCCAGACTCACATAGGAAAAACCTACTTTCATTTCTAAAGGTGCTGAATTGTTTCCGGAATCTTCAAAATTCACAATACTCACTCCCTGGTTCCCGTCTTTGACAAACTCAATATTATCGATTTGATAATTGGTTACCGCGTAGAAATAGAAAGTATTGCCGGTTTTTTGAAATCCACCAAAAGCATAATCATTGAGTTTTTCTATTTCCCAGTCTTTTACATCTTCATTGGAACGGGATAAATCGGCTAACAGCTTTTTCTTATCACCGCTTCTATAGGTGTATTTATGAAAAGCACATCGAAGCGTGGATGTCACCTCGGCATTAATTCCATACTTTTCCAGATACACTTGATAATAACCCGGCCGTGCAGACTCATTGGAGTGTTTAAATCCTGAATAATATGCCTTAGGATTTACGTCGCCACTCACTGCTATTAAAGGCACGTAACACAAATTCCAATGCCCTTTACTGGTGTGTACAAAAGCATAAATGACCGTATCCTCATACTGATATCCAGAGCCACTCTTCCACATAGTTACAGGAGTTACCTGTACCATGGAGTTGGGCAAGGAAGCACCGGGATAGGTCTCGGCCCCCCAAGCACGTCTTGTAGGCTTATATCCCAAATCCACACTATCCCAGAGTGTGGTCGTTCCTATAAAGGGATTTACAAAATCAGTAAGTTTATCCTGTGCATGGGCAGATAAAGCTATACATATACCGATGCAAATACATTTTAGTTTTTTCAACATGAAGGAGCCGTTAGAGTTTTCAATTCGCAAAATCGTTTTTGGTTTCAAAGAAAAGGAAGTTCTTCATTATCGAAAAAAGAATTTTCCTCCCGAGGAATAATAAACAAAAAGGGCAAAGCTCCACTGGAACTCTGCCCATTTCACAACTCACCAAACAACGCTTTTAGCAAAAAGTAACTATCTCCTGATAGTCTCCCATTTTCTGAAAATGGCTTTTACAATTCTTTCAGCTTCTCTTGCCGTCATCCGGCGACTATCAATTTCATCAGTAGCCCACCCCTGCCAGATAACCTGATCTGTTCGGGTATCGATCATCGATATTGTAATCGTAGCTTCCTTGATGGGCACTGTATAATTATCGTAACCTATAAATTGTTGGGGATAATATACCCTAAAGAATCGTCTGCTATAAGGATTGTAGAAAGTACGAAATCCACCCCAAGAGTAAACAGGTTCTGACTGAACACGCTTACCTCTTTCTACCAATACATCATAGCTAAGAATTACATCGGGGTTACGACGTACTTCTCGCCATCCTTGTGTACGTACCAGCTCTGCATTTACAGCATCTTTTATGCGTTGCTCGGCCATATCTACGCGCACATCTCTCCTATCACGTTGCGCCCATGCAAACGTTCTATATTTTGATAAATTGATGTTGCCGGCTTTTTCTATATGTACTGTCGGCCCACAACCAGCAAACACAAATAGTAGCAAAATAAAACCCAACAGTCGTATTAGTTTCATATGTATTTGTCTCCTTGCAACCTAAAGACGTAAAAAGTATATTCAAAGACTGTATGGGAATTGTAAAAAAAATGTAAAAATCAGCCCTACTACGGTATTACTTCAAATAGCAATACCTGCTGTATTTCGTCCCGACTAAAGTTGTTATCTACAATGAGAATCAATGAGTAATGACCATTGGGGAATATAGGTCCTAAAGTAATTCCCTCCACATTATCGATATAACGATTGAGGGAAGCAAGATTGAATAATAGCTTCTTAGAGGCCGGTTGATAAGTGGCATGCTGATGCAATCCACTTACTGCAGTTATGTCGGTAGCCTTGCTGAAATCGGCCAAATAAATTTTTACCACACAACCCTCTATCCCTGTTGAATAAGAACGTTCCATAACCAAGAACTTATTCTCACCAATACACAAGATTTCTGAAATGCCATTTACGCTAAATGCGTTTTCGGGTGTGGGAGGATATGCTACGGCATCCAACAGGTAAGCAAACTGTGCTACCGGTTTCTTTGTTACAACATCAAATTTGGTAAATCGAACTGGAGCATTGGCATACTGCGCGGTTGCAAGTGGGCCATCTTCATAAATAGGGCTTTCCATACTTGCCCATAAATATTTATAACTGCTACTAAAACTCAACCCCTCAAATACGCCATTCTCACGCGCACCTTTATCTTCTTTATACATGCGGAGATTTGCAGGAATAAGAAAACTGTCTTTAAAATTTCCCGACAAATCCATTTCATAAATCCATGGATTCTGATACACCATCTTTCCACTTCTCACAGCCTTATCACCCTCACTGCTCCACACCAGCGTGCCGGTAGCGGCATTATATCTTATAGATTCGGGATCTGCCGCCTTTTCAGGATTTTTTCTTAATGCGGGAAATGTATCATTAGCGGCATCCTTCAATGTAGCAACCGCTAAAAATCTTACCGAATCTATTTTGTAATCCTTAATATCAATAGCCATCGTATAAAATCTGGCGGCACTGGTAGCTGAGCGCTCATCGCTGATCGTAAAAAAGCGATTGTTGATCCTATCATAATCAATTCCGGATAAGCCTCCAACCCAGGTATTTTGAAAGTGTAGCTCGTAAGGAATTTCGTAAAGATCTAAAAACTTCAATGAGCTAACCCGAATCTCTGCGGAAGTAGTGGATGTTTGATAGGATTTACTAGTTACACAACCAGTAAAGATACCTATACATATAAAGAAATAAAATAACGAAATAGATTTTTGCATGTAGCGATCAGTTCGTGACCAAAATTTGAAGAACCTGAGCATAGAAATATAATAATAAAAAAAGTTACAAGCCGATAAGCCGGATTCTGTCTTCCACCAAAGTGGAATGGCTATCATTTATCTGCTTCCGGTATTACTACCGGAAGTCAATCTGCCTACCCTCCCCGATAGCATGGAAGCATTTCTCCGGGCCGAAGAAAAATCGGGGTTTACATGGCATTTCAGCACACAAGGTTTACCCGAAATACTTATTACTAAGTATTCCCGTGAGCTCTTACCTCACGTTTTCACCCTGGCCTTTCCTGCCGTAAAGCAAAGAAAGGTGGTAATTTTCTGTGGCACTTTCTGTTTCGCCTATTGGCGAACCCGGCTATTCACCGGTGTGTTGCCCTACGCTGTCCGGACTTTCCTCCCTTCAGAGAATTGAAAGGCGATAGCCTGGCTTGTAACTATTTGTAAATTTAATCAATAATTGAACCGACCAAAAATACGGCTTCTCGCTATTCGAATAAAAAGGTATTACCACCTAATGAAGCCCAACATAGTTTATCCTTTTTCAAAAAGGCGCCTTAACTCTGTTGCTTCACCCGGCTTCATTTTATTGCTCAATATTAAACGCAATTGTCTGCGACGCAAAGCTCCGTTGTATAATTCTTTTTCCTCGTCAGTCTCCGGCTCAATAGCAGGTACTGGTGTAGGTTTTCCGTCTGCATCCAATGCGACAAACGTATAATAAGCTGTATTGCTTTTATATCGATCCTTCCGCACCAAATCTTCCCCCCAGACATTTAGCATTACTTCCATGGAGGTGTTAAAAGAGCGTGTCACACGCGCCTCGATATGTACTACATTACCCAATTTAATAGGGTTTACAAACGAAAGGTTATCTACCGATGCGGTTACTACCGGTGCATTACAATGTTTTTGGGCCGAAAGAGCAGCCGCAATGTCCATCCAATACATAAGTCGTCCCCCCATGAGATTACCAAACGTATTGGTATCATTGGGCAAAACCAACTCTGTCATTATTACGATACTATCTTTAGGTTTTTTCGTCATATTTGCAAAGGTAGCGGCAAAGCTTCATTTTACCAGATGATTACTAAAAAAGCTACCGCCGCAATAAATTACAAATACATGAGTATCGGTGTCCATACTACTTCCCGAAATGAAACAAAATACCTAACCTATTTTGCTCTAGGGTGGTTTGTTGTTAATTGCTTACAGGCAGCCTTTCTGAATCTAGAAGGCGATGAAGCCTATTACTGGCAGCTATCCAAAAATCTGGACTGGAGCTACTTCGACCACCCACCTATGGTAACTGTACTAATCCGTTTGGGCGAACTACTGGGACATGGGCCTGTATTCACCAGACTGGGAACAGTATTGATTACCACCTGCAGCATATTAATTATGTACAAGGCTTTGCCCGATGCGTTGAAAAATGTGCGATGGTTTATTCTCATTTGTGCTGCAACCCTTATTCTTAATGTTTATAGTTTTATTACGACACCTGATGCACCTCTCTTGTTTTTTGCATCTTTGTTTTTATTAAGCTATAAATATTTCCTAGATAAAAACACACTGAGCAATACATTATTGATGGCTGTAGCTATAACCGGAATGTTCTACAGTAAATATCATGGTATATTGCTTGTAATTTTTGTGGTACTCTCCAATTTACGGTTGCTATTGAATAAACATTTCTGGTTGGTGGTTTTACTCACTACTTTATTCTTTCTTCCGCATATCTATTGGCAGTACACGCACGACTGGCCCAGCCTTAGATTTCATCTTAATGAACGTCTTGCCAAACACTATAGAATTAATTACACGACAGATTATTTACTGGGACAGTTATTGGTTTTCGGCCCGTTTATCTCACTGCTATTTTATGCTACTTGTTATAAAATTAAAATACAAAACAAACTTTTAAGAGCCCACGCTTTTGTATTTGCCGGAACACTGATTTTCTTTTTAATCTCATCTCTTAAAAACACTGTAGAGGCTCATTGGACGTTAATTGGTACGCCGTCATTTATTGTATTGTTCTTATGGTTACTCAACAACGGCACTCCCAAATATCAACGCATATTTAAAAAGCTAGCTATAGCCAATATTGCACTTATTTTGCTAGCGCGTATTTTATTCTTCATACCTCATTCGCCTTTTTTGCTGATCAAAAATTATTATCCCTTCTTTTATGGTAAGGAATGGGCAAAAACTGTGTACAGTAAGGTCGGCGATACCCCGATACTATTTGAAAATTCCTATGTATTGCCTTCTCTATACATGTATTATAACGAAGGTGCTCAAGCCATAGGCTATAATACTAAGAGTTATAGGAAAACAAATTTCAATCTTCAGGATGATTGTATATTCTCCGGCCAAAATCTCTACTATTATAAAGGAGGAAACGCGGAAGCCCCCTCACATACATATATCGATACAAAATATGCGCCGGGCACGTTACTGCCACTCAAACATTACACTTGCATCAATGCGTTGAAAATTACTCCTTCAGATATTCCTTCTACATTAAAGGCCAATAGCACTTACGCGGTTACGTTGACGATTGAAAACAAAGCCGACCACGATATACAGCTATATAATCCCTTACAAGTAGATTATGCTTTCTTTATAGCCAAGTATGACTACATCAACTCAACCGAAGATTATGTTATACCAGGTATGACTTTCCAGGCAAATGAAAAAAAGCAAATACACATTCAATTAAAAACTCCGGAGAACCCCGGCAAGTATAAAATACTCTTCTCTATCAAGAATGGTATACTCCCGGGCAACTTTGCCAGCGCTTTTTATCCAGTGAAAGTGGAATAACTATGGAGTTTCAATTACCAAACGATTTTCAATAAGTCGGTTATTATACTGCTGTATAAAAGCTTTTAATCGGCGATGCAATCGTTCGGCTAACTGTGAGCTATCAGCAGCAATATTATTGCGGAAAAGACGATCGGTTTTATAATTGTACAACTCCTTTACGTGCTCACCGTCTGAGAAAAGCATGTAATCTCCCTCAAACCACTTATATCCAGCGGAATACTGAAAAGCAAATGCCTGCTGCTGTTGCGCTGTATCTAACACATTATTACCGTATGCTACAAAAGGCTTGTTATAATTTAGATATCCCAATACAGTAGGCATGATATCAATTTGCTGAATAATACCATCGTGAATACCATTCATAGCACTATCTCCAGGAGCATATAAAATAATCGGAATGGCAATATCTCCCCATGGCGTCTGATACTCTTCATGATAAGTTACCGTAGCATGATCAGCACTAATTATAAACAGTGTATTATCAAACCAAGGCTGCTGCTTGGCAGCTTCAAAAAATTTTTTCAGAGCCATGTCGGTATACCCAATGCATTCCAGCACGGGTAACGGGCCTTTCTTAAATACGTCCTTATATTTTTCCGGCACCTTAAAAGGATGATGAGAAGACACAGAAAAAAAGGTACTAAAGAATGGCTGCTGAAATGTTCCCAACTTTTGTGCAAAAAACTGCAAAAAGGGCTCATCCCAAATACCCCAAATACCGTCATATTCCGCATCGTTATTAAACTCGTTTTTGCCATAATAATATTCTATGCCTAACAATTTGGTAATGGCCGTAAAGCCCATTGACCCATTAGGAGCTCCGTGGAAGAAGGATGTATGATAACCTTCTTTACGTAGCACATGAGCCAGCCCTCCTATGGTATCCGACACATAAGGTGTGAGTACAAAAGGATTAACACCACTAGGAATACTGGCTATACAAGAAGGAATCGCATCAATAGACTTTCTACCATTGGCAAACGATTGCCAGAAAATCTTACTATGTGCGGCTAGGGAGTCCAGAAAAGGCGTAAACCCTGTATAGGTGCCACCTTCCAAATCTTTGTTGTAAAAACCCATTGCCTCTTTGCCAAAGCTTTCCAGCAGAATTAACACTACATTTTTCTTTTGAAACACATTATCAGGATGTGGGCGATGAATGGGAGTATAAATCTGCTCCAGTTCTTCGTCAGTATAATAATTCACTCTCTTAAGAGTCTGTACGCTGGTAGTTCTGATAAACGTAAAAGGCGTATTCAGTACTAAATAAATTTCATTGGGATTGCTAACATAATCTCCGGCATTACTAATGGTAATAGGACGGGTACTATGTTTGTAATCGCCACGAATGCCTCCTATCGCCAGAAACACGGTTAATAGCAATATTACTCCCCCCCTGATATAGTATCGTACTTTTGATTTTCCCTCTATTGCTTCAGTCTGTACCCGGTTGTATAAAAATATCATCAGCGTCAGCAAGGCAAGATAAATCAATGTCACATACCAGAAATCTGATACAAAATGCTTGGCAAGCTGTCCAAAGTTTTGTTCATTCTGAAACTCTTTAAGCACTGCAAATGTGGTGCGCCTTAGTGTAAAACGATAATAAATAAAATCAATACAATTGAGCAATAAAGCAATTCCATTGCATACAATAAAAGAAGTTTCTACAACCCGTTTGTAAATCCTATGGTTGAGCACTGAAGCGGGTAAAGGGAACACCATCAATACTAGCGAGAGTGCATTAAAATAAAATAGTGCTGCAATATCAAACCGCAATCCTCCCTTCAAGATATGCAACCACTTATCAGCTGTCAATCCAGGGAATAATGAGGTATTCAGCCCCCAGAAGATAAACCGACAGAGGAATATAAAAAACAAGGCAACACCCATCCGGTACAGGACTGCCGCGTAGTAATTGGCTTTAAACTTCATATAAAAATGTTTCAAAATTAGCAATTTGATAATACAACACACTTATTACCTATTTTTGAATGCTATATCACAAAATTCGCTATCTGATATGGGCGGTATGTATGACGAAAGGAGTACCCACGCTACGGGTCTTTTCGTTATCTTTGCAACCCTGTCAAATTGTCTGTTATTTATAATAACAGCACTGTTTTTGAAGGTGGATATTCATTTAAAATATTAATACATTATCATGTTTGGTTTTTTATCAAAGCTTTTTGGTGGGAGCAAGTCAGAAAAAGACGTTAAAAAGCTTCTGCCTGTTGTAGAGAAAATAAATAACTATTTCCAGCAATATCAATCGTTAACCAATGATGAACTTCGAGGTAAAACTCAGGAGTTCAGACAGCGCATTAAAGCACACTTAAGCGAGATAGATAAAAAGCTGGAAGCACTGAATGCCGAGGCCGAAGCACTTTCGCACGATAAGCTTGTTGAAAAAGATAAGATTTACAAACAGGTGGATGAGCTGAAGAAAGAGCGCGATAAGGAAATTGAAAAAATTCTGGACGAATTACTACCCGAGGCTTTTGCGGTAGTAAAAGAAACCGCCAGAAGATTTAAAGAAAATGAGCAGATTGTAGCTACAGCCACCGACCTAGACCGAGAGTTAAGTGTAAAAAGCGATTACATCACTATCGACGGCGATAAAGCCATATATAGCAACACCTGGACCGCAGCCGGTGGGAAAATCACCTGGAACATGGTGCACTATGATGTGCAGCTGATTGGTGGTGCCGTATTGCACAGCGGGAAAATTGCTGAAATGGCAACCGGGGAAGGTAAAACACTAGTATCTACCCTACCGGCGTATCTGAATGCACTCGCCGGCGAAGGAGTGCACATCGTAACAGTGAACGATTATTTGGCCCGTCGTGACCAAGAGTGGAACGGTCCTATTTTTGAATGGCTAGGACTGCGTGTGGATTGTATCGACAAACATCAACCCAATACACCGGCAAGACGCAATGCTTATTTGGCCGACATTACCTACGGAACCAATAACGAATTCGGCTTCGACTATCTACGCGACAACATGGTGCATACTGCCGACGAGATTGTGCAGCGCAAGCACCATTACGCTATGGTGGATGAGGTGGATAGCGTATTAATTGACGATGCTCGTACACCCTTAATCATAAGCGGTCCTGTTGATAAAGGCGATGAACAGCAGTACCATCTACTGAAACCCCGGGTAGAACAACTTTATCGCGAACAGGAACGTATTGTAAGAAATTCGCTGAACGAAGCAAAAAGGTTAATTGAAAAAGGCGAAGACGATCCTAAAACAGGAGGCCTATACTTGTACAGAGCCTTCCGCGGATTACCCAAATACAATCCGCTGATTAAATATCTAAGCGAACCAGGTATTAAAGTAAAACTTCAAAAAGCCGAAAACTATTATCTACAAGATCAGGAACGCAATATGCATATCGTTGATTCGGAACTGCTTTTCCGTATTGACGAAAAAAATAGATCGGTAGACCTAACAGAAAAGGGGTTGGCAACCATTACCAGAGCTGGCGAAGACCCTAATTTCTTCGTATTGCCTGATATTGGCGCAATGCTGGCCGAAATAGAAAAAAGTGATGCCACTGCCGAAGAAAAACTTAAAAGAAAAGAACAAGTATTAAACGAGTATACCCTTAAAGCAGACCGTATACACGCTGTACAGCAATTGTTAAAAGCGTACGCCCTCTTCGAAAAAGATGTTGAGTACGTCATTATGGATGACGCTATTAAGATCGTGGATGAACAAACCGGTCGTATTATGGAGGGGCGCCGATACAGTGATGGTCTGCACCAAGCACTTGAGGCTAAAGAAAACGTAAAGATCGAAGCGGCTACACAAACATATGCCACCATTACCCTGCAAAACTATTTCCGTATGTATCATAAGCTGGCTGGTATGACCGGTACTGCGGAAACTGAAGCAGCAGAACTGTGGAGCATTTACAAACTGGATGTGGTGACCATCCCAACACATCTTCCAGTCATTCGTGAGGATAAACAGGATTTAGTTTACAAAACCAAACGCGAGAAATATAAAGCCATTATAGACGAAATTGAGCGCTTAAGAAACAGTGGCCGCCCGGTACTGGTAGGTACCACTTCTGTGGAAACCAGTGAGCTGTTAAGCCGTATGCTACAACAGAAAAAAATTCCACACAATGTATTGAACGCAAAACAGCATGCAAGAGAAGCTGTAATTGTGGCGGAAGCAGGTCAGGCTGGAGCTGTAACTATTGCTACCAACATGGCCGGTCGGGGTACCGATATTAAGCTGGGCCCAGGCGTAAAAGAAGCCGGAGGGTTGGCAATCATTGGTACCGAAAGACACGAAAGCCGCCGGGTAGACCGACAGTTACGTGGGCGTGCCGGACGTCAGGGCGACCCCGGTAGTTCCCAATTCTACGTATCACTGGAAGACGACCTGATGCGTATGTTTGGTAGCGACCGTATCGCCAGTATGATGGATAAGCTGGGGTACAAAGAAGGAGACGTGATACAGCATAGTATGATCAGCAACTCCATTCAGCGTGCACAAAAGAAAGTAGAAGAAAACAACTTCGGAATACGTAAGCGTCTGTTGGAGTACGATGATGTAATGAACAAACAAAGAAATGCGATTTATGAAAAAAGAAATCATGCTTTGTTTGGAGAAAGACTTTCACTAGACATTGATAACGCTTTTGCCATCGTAGCCGAAAGTCTGGTTACATCGTTCAAAGAGCAGGAGGATTTCGAAGGCTTTAAATTAGCCTGTATCTTGAACTTTGGTATGGATACAACCATTACCGAAGATGAATTAAAAACCGGTGATATCCGTTCTTTATCAGACAAACTGTATGATGAAGCTATAAAACGCTACAACGAACACACAGAAAGTATTTGTCAAAAAGCCGTTCCTGTATTCCAAAATATACGTGCTACCCAAGGTAGTCATATAGAAAATGTAGTAGTACCGTTCTCAGATGGTAGAAAGGGTATTAATGTACTGGCACCTCTTGACAAAACCATCGAAACCAATGGTAGAGCGCTTATAGCAAGCATGGAAAAAACCATTACGCTTGCTGTAATTGATGAAGCATGGAAAGAGCATCTGCGCGCTATGGACGATCTTAAGCAAAGCGTGCAAACGGCATATCTGGAGCAGAAAGATCCGCTGGTGATTTACAAAATGGAAGCCTTCCAGTTGTTTAACAATATGGTGATGAACCTTAATAAAGACATCATCTCATTCTTAACACAGGCTTCATTACCCGAGCAACAACAAGATACTGCTATCAAAGAAGGTCGTCAGGAAAAAACCGATCTCAGCAAATTAAGTGTTAATAAAGATGAGATTGATGCAGCAGGCGATGACTATGCGGCCAATGAGCGCGATTATTTTGACCCCACGACCACACGCGTAAAACAGGAACCTATACGCGTAGGACCTAAAATCGGAAGAAACGATCCTTGTCCCTGTGGTAGTGGTAAAAAATACAAGCATTGTCATGGAAAAGGAGAGTGATCCTAATTTCAAAACGACATATAAAAAGAGGCGGTTTCACACCGCCTCTTTTATTTTTATCCTTTTGTTGTAGCTTTAGAAATATTGTTTACAAACCACCTTCTGAAAACAAAATAGCTTTAGCTTCTACATCTTCGTACTTATCGATTAACTGCAGCAATTGCTTTTTAAGTTGTGCTACCAGTTTTTTGTATTGTGGAAGATTGTACAAATTTTTCATTTCATATTGATCATTCCGCAAATCATAAAGCTCCCAACCTTCCACACGTTTGTAAAAACGAATGAGCTTGTATCTTCCGGTGCTAATACCAAAATGCGGCGATACAGCATGTTCTCCATTTTCGTAATAATGATAATACAGGGCCGCTCTTCCTTTTGCCTTGTTTTGAGTTACTAAAGGCAAGAAAGAAGCTCCTTGCATATCGGCAGGAATGGGAACACCGGCTGCTTCCAAAATAGTGGGTGCAATATCCACATTCATCACCAGATCATTATTGATACTACCAGGCTTTATTTTCCCGGGATAGCGCATCACCATAGGTGTACGGAATGACTCTTCATACATGAAACGTTTATCAAACCAACCATGCTCTCCCATATAAAACCCCTGATCGCTCATATAAATCACTATAGTATTGTCGCTTAGATTATGCTTATCTAAGTAGTCGAGTGCCCGTCCAATATTGCGATCAAGAGATGCCGCGGTGGACAAATAATCTTTCATATAACGCTGATACTTCCACTCGATAAGTTCCTTACCGGACAAATTCTTTTTCTTAAAATCTTCTCTTATAGGCGCGTAGTACCGGCTATAAGCAGCCCGTTGTGCTGCATTCATGCGCATAAAACTACGTTCTTTGTTCTCCTCCTCTTCACTATTAAAAATCTTAAGATCATATCCCAATCTTAAGTCTTTAGCTATGCTCATTTCCTGTACTGCAGCCGCCTTGCGGTTTTCGTACTGATCGTAAAATGTAGGAGGTAACGGGAAAGTAACATCGTCAAACATTCCAAGATCACAAGTGTCGGGCATCCAGGTACGATGTGTAGCCTTGTGACCAATCACCAAACAGAAAGGCTTAGAAGTATCGCGTTGGTTTAACCACTCCTCAGCAATATCCTGAGTAATATTGGTAGCATACCCTTCGATTCTTTTAGTACTACCATCCATCATAATAAAATCAGGATTGAAGTAACTCCCCTGCCCCGGCAATACTTGCCAATAAGAAATTCCTTCAGGATTGGTTTTAAGGTGCCATTTTCCAATCCATGCAGTCTGATATCCGGCTCTGGTTAACTCTTTTAAGAAATTATTCTGTGAACCATCGAAAGTAGAGTTCTCGTTATCCTTAAATCCATTTTTATGACTATACTTACCGGTGATAATTACTGCACGGCTAGGACCACAAATAGAGTTGGTTACATAAGCTCTATTAAATAGTACACCCTCTTTAGCAATTCTATCAATTGCGGGAGTTTGCATCAGCTTGCTCCCATAGGCACTTATTGTCTGAAAGGCATGATCATCGGAAATAATAATAACGATATTAGGACGCTTTTGTGCCACTGCGGCACATGCAGTTATTGCAAGCAATCCCACTAATAGTTCTTTAAGCTTGAACATTTTTATATTGAGTTTGATTTTCATTACTAACAACCTCCAATAAAGTTAAAACAATCTCAGTTTGCATTTTGCGTTATAGTAATTGATTCAGGAGGAAGATTGAATGTTGGATTAATAGTAACGGTAATGGAGCGCGACATACCTGTATTATTAGGTAAGATAGTCACAGGCAATTTATAATCTCCTGAACCGTAAATCTTATTGATAACGCACCAATCATTTGTAGGTAATGTAACCCACCAACCATTTGTACCCGCATTGATGACGATATTAACTGTCCCGCCATTTGCAGGAAAAGCAGCTGTATTATTTTCCAATGTGGCAGAAAATGGCGAAGGCTCGGGCTTTGGAGGCAGCTCGTCTTTTTTACAAGAAATAAATGAAATAAAAAATATAATGAATAATAAAGCAAATCGATTTTTTAGTATATAATTTCTTAACATTTTGAAATCATTTTATGACTAATAAATAATTACCAATTGGGATTCTGAGTCCACTTATAGCCAGTTAACTGTAGCATACGTTGCTGAATAGGTAACAAATAATCTCTATTTAAATTGAATCCATAACCATTCGGCAACACATTTCGCAAAGGATCTAAATAACGTCTACTATCGGAATTAATACCCGTTAACAAAGGCTGATAGGATGTTGGATAATGAGCGCTCATATTACTACCAATGTATAAGGCTCCAATAGGTCGCTGACCTTTAATTAATATATCTGCAGCAGCCCATCGCATAATATCATCTAAACGAAAACCTTCAGCAGCTAGTTCCACCCTCCTTTCTCTTCTTACTGCCTGAAGTACAGGGCTTAGATCACGAAAAGGGTAATTAGGATCGGTATTATACTCCCTTGCCAAATCCACAGGAGGCATTCCCACACGATCACGTAATGGTTTAAGTGCCGCGGTAATAAGAGTAGGATCACCTCCTAATTCAGCCATAGCCTCTGCATAATTTAATAATACTTCGGCATAGCGAAATGCAATAGCTGGGGCCTGACTATTATAATCATCAGCTACACCTCTAGAATCATTGTACTCCAAAAATTTATATAGAGGGAAGCCTGTCGTGCTTCTGTTAAATCCAGTTTGATCTATTGGAGGAAAATCTGGCACCACAGCATCAGGACGTAAAGATTGCCCCGGAACAGCTACTGTTTGAAACAGGCGTGGATCTCTAATATCTGGTTTAAGCTCATTACCATAAATTTGCTGTGTTTGAAGCCTTTCATTTCCAAGAAAAGGGCGCCCATCTCTTGTCAAATAGTCATCTACCAGAGATTGAGTTATTCCCATATCTGCCCCTGCTGTAGAGAGATATTTACTAGTGCTATGTCCGATATTATCCCTTACACTATAGCGACGGAATAAAAGTACATCTGGGTTGGTAGATAAGTCTGTAGTAATAAACATTGTTTTATAATCCTCTAAGGGATTGCCTGTGGTATAAACCTGCCATCTTCCACTGCTCATCACCGCATAAGCTGCATCTCTAGCTTGCTCTAAATAATTTTGGATTTTAGCATCAGTAATCCCATTTGTAAAAAATGGATCATTTTTTGCCTTATGGTACTTTTGCCATGTCCCTTCATAAAGGGCAACTCTTGATTTTAACGCTAAGGCAACATCTTTATGCACACGCATTGTTGCACTACTAGAAACAGCTGGCAATAATTCCGCCGCTATATCTAGATCTGCTAAAATAGAGTCTACAACCAGTGTTCTAGGATCACGTGGCACTTGCATAAAAGAAGTATCTGCAGAAAGGACTTTATTCACCCAAGTAAGATCACCATAATTCTTTAGCATGTTGAAATACGTAATTGCTCTAAAAAATCTGGCCTCACCTACATATTGATTAATTAGGTTTCTATCACCTGTAGCATTATGATAATTTTCTAAAAAATAGTTTATACTTCTTATAGTAGAATATCCACTTAAAGGACTTGCATTACTTAAGGACAAAGTACCATTCATTCTATTATTAACAGAAGAAAAAGTCATATTATCGGTACCGGCATCGTTAAATGCAATACCAGCCCCGCCCACAGTAACTGGGTGAGAGGGAAAACTAGTTTCATAAAACTGATTAAGAAATAAACGCATTTCATTAGTAGTCGCCAGTGGATTGTCAGAACTTAATACATCTTGTGGCTGACGATTCAAGAAATCCTTATTACATGCAGTTAGACTTAGACTACATATAATAATAATGAATATAGAAATTTTAATTTTAGAACTCATTGCGCTGATTTTTGACTGTTTATATTATAAACCGATGTTTATACCTAAGGAATAAACCTGTGTAAGAGGATAAATTTTGCCGGTGGTAGTTCCTCCTACCCCAACCAAAGTTTCAGGATCGAAAATCTTAGCAAGTTTGGTAAACGTAAGCAGGTTTTCACCCGAAACATAGAGATGAACCTTGCTTAATTTAATGCGTTGTATGACCTCTCGAGGTAGACTATAACCTATAGTTGCATTCTTTAATCTCACATAAGCCGCATTTTGCAGATATCTATCACTCACTTGCTGTGTCTTATTAACAAAAGAACCAATAGAGCCTACAGGAGCAGAATAAGGATTGGGATAATAAGCATTTGGATTCCCAGGAGTCCAATAGTCTAAATGTTGTGAAAATACGGTAACCTGTGCCAAAGCTCCCGAACCCCAAAAATACACATCTCCTACACCGGGGGCATAATGACGCTTCCCTATGCCTTGAAACATAATAGAGAGAGACAACCCCTTCCACTCAATATTGCCTGTAAAAGAATAAGCATACCGAGGAGAGGTATTACCAATAATGGTTAAGTCCCTCATATCTCCCAATCGGTTATTACCCCGATCAATCTTACCATCATTATTTAAATCCACATAACGTACATCGCCAGGTTTCCATGCTACAGGGCTGATGTAGGAATGATCCAGTTGATTAAACGCATCTGCTTCCTCCTGAGTTTGAATCAAACCACTTGCTCGATACCCCCAAATTTCACCAACTTTTTTACCTACATACCACGATCCAGCAGGATCAGTGAAAGTGGGATTCTCATACTTGGTGATAACAGTTACGTTATCAGAAATCACACCTGTGATAGAGTAATTAATATCATTACCTATTCTGTTACGATAAGCCAACATTAATTCCCAACCATTAGTACGAAGATTTGCATTATTGCTTGCAGGAACAGCCCCCCCAAACAAATCGGCAATATCAAAAGTTGGACCAAGCATATCCCTCGTCTCTCGCTGATAAATATCCAAAGAACCGGAAAGCTTGTAAGCAAAAAGATCAAAATCTAACCCAATATTTTTAGTCAACACTTTTTCCCAGGTAGTACTTTGATTAAAGGGAGCCGGTGCATAAATTATAGCCTCTCTTCCGTTCTGAAAAAACCATGAAGGACCTGAACCATTGGTACCAAGAACTGAAATACCCATAGTTTGAATATATGAATATAGACCAGCTCCGGATTGGTTCCCCAACATACCATACGAACCACGTATTTTTAGATTATTTACGAACGTGACATTCTTCATAAAGTTCTCCTTAGCGATGTTGTACCCCACAGACATCGATGGAAAGAATCCCCATCTATTGTTAGGAGAAAAACGAGAAGAACCATCATAACGGCCATTGAGCTCGATCAGATATTTTTCTCTAAAGTTGTAGCTCAATCTTCCAAAATACCCTCTCGTAGCCCATTCATTACGTGATTCTTTAGTAGTAGGTGTAGTAGTAGTTAATGATATCCCCGGACGATTAAAACTAATTAAATCTTGAGCGGAAGAAGTTAAAGAGCGAAATTGATTCAACTCTTGCTGAAATCCGGCCATAATGCCGAAATTATGTTTCCTATCGATGGAATAATTATAAGATGTGTAAATATTCGGAGATATGTAAATATTATTATTTTCCTCTCTAGAATAACTACCTCCAATAGGAATAGAAAATTCTGATCGGTTTACCAACTTAGGAGTACCGTCAATTCCATACACTACACCAGGGATTAACAAAGTCTCAATCTGACCATCTTTCTTTAGAATATTAAAATCAGCTATTATTTTTCAGTTTTTTAGAGGTTCTATTTCCACACCTGGCAATAAGGCTAGGGTAAAATTTTTATTAGTATACTTAGACCCCGATTGAAAATAAGGTACACTAGAAATCTCGTTATAATTTCCATTAAGATCATAAGGCGAAATATTGGGTCTCATTCTCGCCAAATTATGCATAAACAAAGACTCAAAAGTTCCATTGATACTAAAGGGAGCAGTATATTTATCATTAGTGACTTTGGTATTTAGTTTAAACTTTAACCAATCTGTAAGTTGTGTAATAATGGTACTATTAAAGTTTAACCTATTATAATCCATGTCAGCAAAACGCAGAAGACCTGCTTCATCATAATATCCCCCGGAGACAAAATATTGGGTAATTTTATTACCACCACTTAAGCTCAAATTATGCGCTTGGCGATGTGACCAAGGTTTGTAATGGAACTTAAACCAGTTAGTATTTGCTACCCCATTAGCTGTATTTTCCCAATTAGACAAATAATTATCATTTGCTTCTGGGAAAATATTTATGCCTTTAGGATTTTCAACATATCTTTTCAACAATTCCAGCTTTTCATCTGAATATTGCTTACTGCCTTGTGCATTAAATGTTGCTGCATTAAAATATTTTGCAAACTCATACGAGTTCACCATATCAGGCAGTTTTACGGGCCTTGTAAAACCGTAATTGCCCGAATAGTTGAGCATAATCCGATCAGCTTTTCCTTTTTTGGTGGTTATTAATATAACACCATAAGGAGCACGAGCTCCATATAGAGCAGAAGCTGCTGCATCCTTTAATACAGAAATAGATTCAATATCATTCGGATTAATCTCCGAAAGGTCCATTGGCATGCCATCGACTAAAACAAACGGGCCATCTCCGCCTGCCAGATTTCCCGCCCCACGAATATTCAGGTTAAAGCTCTGTCCAGGTTTCGTACTAGTCCCTACGGAGATATTCAAACCCGGAACCAAACCTTGCAAACTCTGCGTAGCATTTAATACAGGACGTGTTTCAATATCCGCACCCTTGATTACAGATACAGCGCCTGTAAGATTTACTTTTTTCTGGGTACCATAACCAACTACAACCACTTCCCCTAGCTCTGATTGCAGCAGCCTCATCCTTATTAATAATAAACTGTTTTCATTATTTGACACTAGATAGTTCTTCAAAGAATCCCTTTGATATCCTACATGTTCAAAATACAAATTGTAGCGCTGGCCAGGATGTAAGTTAGGAATGGAAAAAATGCCAGAAGAATCTGTCAACAACATTCATTGCTGACCAGTAGTTATATTTTCCACTATAACTGTTACAGAAGAAAGACTTTCCCCTGACTCTGAAAGAATTTTTCCGTTTACGGTTTTCTGTGCTGAGACGCCAAGAAAAGCAAAACAGGAAAGGAACAAAAGCAATAAATGTTTGAGAGGTCTTAGCATATTTACTTATTTTATTGGTTGCACGATTGCATTTGGATTGCCTAAAAACATAAAAACATGTATTTTTATTAATTACGCTTTAAGTATATGGTATCTTTATCTCTTTCATATACTAGCTTGTTTAAATCGCAGATAGCTCTTATTAAGGTTTCCAAAGAGTCATTGTAAAATATTTGCCCGGTAATAGAAGCATCATAAATGGAAGTATCTAAGGCAACGATCTTCACGTGATACCGCTTCTCAAGATTGATCAACACATTTTTAAGCTTGGCCCCCATTAATAACATCTTATCATTTGTCCAAACAATCGTATTCTGATCCTCTATGAATGTTTGTCGATTTACATTAGTTTTTTTATACGCGCGCTCCTTATTTAATCTATCTTCTGCTATATGTACCGTCCCAAACGGTTTGTTTATATAACAACTTTGACCGGGCGTCAGAAATACTGTATCCATCCTGAACGAACTGTCCACCGAATGAATATATACTTTACCCTCTGTAAGCTTAACAGTTAAAACATCATTACTTATTTTTTGAACCCAAAACTGTGTTCCAATGGCCGTTGTACTAATACCATTTGCTATAACAGAAAACGGACTATCGGAATTTTTCCTTACACGAAACAATACATTGCCACTTGTAACATATACAGTTCTGTGTAAGATATAATCGGACTGAAAACTTATTGCAGCATCTTTATCCAATACCGCTACTGAGCTATCCGGTAAGAAATAATGGAGCATCCCCGTATTGGGATTGTTCACTACTATTGCTGTGGTGCCACCCTCTACTGGCCTCTCATTAATAACTTTCCTCCAAATAATCGCTCCGATTATCAATCCTCCTACAATACAGGCAGCAGCTAACCATCTAATTGTAGAAATAAAAAGTCTTTTTCTGGCAAACACCCTATTTAGCCCCTTAATCTTCTCTTCATAGGGTCGCTCCACTATCTCATAAGGATCCACATCTTCCATCAATCTGATTGCATCTAGTGCCTCTGGATGTGTACTGAGATAAGCGTGAACCTCATCGGCATCGGGTGGCATACTTCGATTTGCAAGAAAATCCTCAATCTTGTGTTGGTCAGGAGAATTACCCATCAATTATATTGTACGTTTAAAAAATAAAAATCCCCTACCGGTACGAAATTTTTTTTAAGCACTATGAGATAGTACGGTCAAAATGGCTATCCAACACAAATTTTTACGAAGTTGTTTCAAGGCTTTCTGAATATGAGCATCGACGGTTTTTACAGAAATACCCAAACTTTCAGCTATTTCTTTCTGTGAAAAGCCTTCTATATAAGCTAGGGTAAATACTTTTTTGCGAACAGGAGGCAACTTCTGAATAGCTAATTTTAGGGTATCGGAGAGCTCAATTTTAGAAGTAGGATTTTCCGGTATTACATATTCCTTTAACTGCGCTATTAATTTACGCTGATGTGCTTCTTTTCTCAACCAATCAATAAAAACTTGCTTAGCTTTTCGATTCAGCTGCAAAATTGCAGAAAGTTCAAAGTTGTATGTCACCCTATTCAACATCCTACACATATACAAACACTCAAGACTTTGCCATGCTGCCCGACGCTATTTTTAGCACATTGCAAGGCACACAAAACCCCGACACAAAGCCAACCTTGCAAAGAGCTAAAAATGCCAACGCACAGCCCACCGCACCCCGGCTGACGAATACCTATCATCATCAATTCAACACTTCAACAATATATCTTCGCTGAACACCAATGCCCGCCCACCACCCAGCGGACAAAAATTTTTAGAGTAGTCTATTGAGTTAAACCATGATAAACAGCATCAGTTACTTCCTCTAACCAAACAACTGTTCCTTTGTCATTGTTTGTAACGGCTAATTGTACAAAAGCAGTGTCGGCACTTGCTCCGTGCCAATGCGGTACATTCGGCGGACATTTTACTGCATCACCTTTACGAAGTATTTTTTTGGGTTGACCTTCCTCCTGATAATATCCTACACCATCTATAACCAAAAGTATTTGTCCTCCCGGATGTAAATGCCATTTGGTTCTTGCACCGGGTTCAAAAGTAACATTGCCCACTGCCGTAGCATTAAGGCTATCAGCAGCGATAAGCATTTGCAAATATGCAGTGCCTGTAAAATTATCATTCGTAATTTCTTCTCCTTTAGGAAAAATAAGTGCCTTATCATTTTTTGATTTACTCATTTCTTCTTTGCTATTACAAGCTGCCAAAACGAATAAGAATAAGGGCAGCATACATTGCAGGTTAAGTTTCATAATAAAAAGTTTAAAGATTAGATTTATAAAAACTCACCAGTTTGTTCACCGCCTGTAACACATATTCGGGTTTCCAGTAGGTTTGTATATGTGTAGCTCCATCAATAATAAATAGTTCTTTACTTTTTGCATTGGTAGCTTTTTCAAACACTTCATCAGTCATATATTTTGTATCGGCTTTACTTCCTGCTATCATTAACAAAGGCTGATTAATTAACTCGGTATTGGTATTAGCGTCCCAAGTCATCAAGTCAAGCAGACTGCTCATTGTGTATAAAAAGGTTGAATTTGGGTGAGCATGCGTTCTGTAATAATAGATGTAGCCTTCCCGGTACAAATCGGTTGTGGTTTTTGCGATTTCTTCATCTGTAATACTGGCAACTCCTGCATAAATAATTTGACCACCAGCAGCCTGCTGGGCTCTTGCATCAGAGGCTTTTTTTAATCGCTCCTGAATAGTGTTAACCTGCGAATTGAGAAAACCATTGCGTCTTACCTGACCTGTGTTAAACATACTTAATGTGGCAACTGCCTTAAATCTTTTATCCGATTGTGCAGCTTTTAATGCATATCCACCACCGCCGCAAATGCCCAGCAAACCAATTCTTCCTGTATCAACACCCTCATATTGAGAAATGAAGTCGGCCATTGCATGAATATCTTCAACTCTGTAAGCAGGTTTATCTGTATGCCGGGGTTCTCCTCCACTTGCTCCCTGGTAGGCTGCATCGGCAACAATGGTTACATAACCTGCTTCTGCAAGGCGCTGTGCATACAGTCCCGACACCTGTTCCTTTACGCCGCCATTAGGATGTGCTACTACAATTGCAGGATATTTTTTTGTAAGGTTGTAGTGAGCGGGTGTATAAACATTGGCGGCTATAGCAATGCCGTTAATGTTATAAGTTACTGGATGGATATTTACTTTTCCTTTTACATTTTCTGTAATGGCTCCCTCATACACTAATCCAAATGGATTTTTAGTGTTTACGTTTTGATTGATTTGTGCTGTTGCTGCCATGATAGCTGATGTTGTTATGGCTAATGCTGTTATTAAATACTTTATCATTTTCATTTTAGTTATTTTAAAAGTTTATTCAGATGCCCGGCGTTTTTAGAACGCTGTTTAAAACTGCCTGCGCTGCTTTTGCCTCTTTCTTTCCTGCTGTAGATTTAATGACTGTTACAAACTCTTGTAGTTGCGCGGGGGTAATGCCAACATTCAATGAAATTCGTAAATGACTTTGCAGCATCGGGTCAGCTTTGCCAATGGTGGCAATTACAGAAATAGTTACCAGTTCCCGCTGTGCATAGGTTAAAATATCTCTTTCAAAAATGTCGGCAAACAAATGCTCTTTGAGCAAAGTATCAATTACAGGTGCAAATGCTGAATAACCGCTGAGTTTATCTGGCTGTGGCATTTTAGTTAGCTCACCTAAAATCTTTTTTCCTCTCTGATATTTACTGGTATCCTGCCGTATGGGTGATGCTTCTTTGCCTTCACTGTCAGAGATGCCTTTTGCCTTTCTATCAATCAGTACCTCCATAAAAGTTTGCAACCCACGAATGCTGCGTGGGAAACCGCAATAGGCATACAAGTGTATCAGCACTTCTTTTATTTCATTTATTGTAAGTCCTACCTCAAGCCCTTTGGATAGTTCTGTTTTTAATTTGCCAAAATCTCCTTTAGCAGTAAGAGATGCAATGCTGATGATGCTTTTTTCCTTTGCAGATAAACCATTATGGGGAGTTGCCATTTGCTGTGCTGTTGCCTCTGTTAAAAACATTGACTTGCAAAACATCATTGCTAATAACCCAAAAACTCTTAGCTTTTTCATCGCAGGTTTTATACGGTTGAATATCATTTGTGCAATCCCTTTTCCTTTAACCATTTGCTCATTAAATCAGCAATTTCAATATTGTTCAAATCTGAAAAGGGGAAGTGAGTATTGCCTTTAATACCAATCTCCGGTAAATGAATTACTGTAACATCGCCACCATGTTTATTTACAACATCTCTCCATAACCTTGCCATGGCGAGACGCACCCGCCATCCATCAGCACCGGGATTATCCGAAGGCTTATCCGGAATATTATCGCCATAATAAATTATGATAGGGATTTTTGTGAGTTTCAAAAAATCACTCATGGGAACTGCTGTGGCGTTAAGGGCACCACTCGAACTTTCCATTGGTTGAGGCACTTCTCCCTCGGGAAATAAAAAACCGCTTCCCGGTTCGTAAGAAACAATTGCTTTTACATTTTGATTTTTGATGGCAGTAATCCAGCCCATTCCACCAGCGTGGGAATGCGTAACAAGAATAGCCGGGCCAATTTTTGTAAACAGTGCCGATGCTGCATCGGTTGTTACATTGATGTCAATCGGACCAATGTTGGGTACCATTTGACGGAAATACTGATTCAGGGTATTGGAATCTTTTGCAAATTGTACCCCGTCAAAATAATTAGGCCAAACGCCTATCCTGAACGTGTCAAACCACATTTGCTCATCAGGTGTCGGGCTAATGGTTGCATGCGCTGTACTTCTGCTTGCACCACCCCTGCGGGGCTGGTCAATCAGATATACGCTGTAGTTACGTCTTAAAAAAATATTATTAAATCCTTCACGGCCATCCGGCGTTGTCATCCATGTTTTGGAAAATTGACCGATGCCGTGCCAAAATACCAGTGGTAATTTTCTTGCATTATCAGGAATCTGATAAATAATATATGCGTGGTCGCCGTGAAATGTTTGCCCCTCCGGTGTTCTTGTTATATTGTTATAAACCCCTTCATTCTTTATAACTGTGCCTCCTACTGCAAAACTTCCCTGTTCCTTTATTAACAGTACTCCTTTTTTGCTGGTAGCACAAGAAGAAATAAGTACCATAACAGCTATAAATAAATTTGATGAGGGGATATTTTTTTTCATTACCATATAAATTTTATTCTTTTGATTAAATACCTCTTGATTGAATACGACCTCTGATTTTCATAGCTTTTTCTATCACATCAAACCTTGCCTTTCGGGGGTCGGACTTGCTTATTATTTTTCCATCCAATTCTACATCCAGCATATCTTGACTCTGGTTGTTGTAAAGCGGCCAATGGGGCAGGCCTGCTCCATTGGGATTGCCTGTTTTAGCAAAGTTTACCCAATAACTGTTCATTGCTTTGGCCAGTTCTTTTTCTGCAGAAGTAGCTTCGGCGGGCGGGCCCCCACGAGCATTCAGGGTGTTGAATACAAAAGATATTTCTGACCCATGGCCTGCTCCATAAGGTGACCGCTGTTGTGCAGCGGCAGGTACATAGCCAAACTGATACATATAAACAGGGGAACCTTTGGCAATAAATGCTTTGGCCGTCATACGGGCAGGCTCGCCCCAAACCCAATCGGTATTGAACTTTGTAATTACCTCATCAAACTTTTTATTTCCATCAGCATCATAAGCGGCTTTTGCTTCCGCTTCCAACTCTCCTAATGATGCAAATAATTCTTCTTTGGTTTTGCTGTTACTAACAAAAGGCCCTCCGATTTCGGCACTACAGTTTCCAATCATTAGAGGGATTTTTGGTTGCCTCCCGGCCATGTATGCAGCTTCAGCCGTTTCTACTACGAGTTTTCCATCCAGTATTGGCCCGGAATAAATTCGTGGGCCGCCTTGTCCATCTGTTTCCTGTCCGCCGTCCACGATTTGCGCAGTAGTTAAAGCTCTGAGCTTAGTCAAAGCCACCGCATCAGTACCTTCAATACCATGTTTTTTTGCAAAATTCATCCCGATTGTTTCGGCTGAAACATTGTAAAAAACATCAGCGTTTTCTTTATTGATTGGTCTGCCTGTAAGTACACCATCTCTGCCTCCGCTTGATTGACCGATTGCTTTATGAAAAAGTCCTTTTGCTGATGGGATGGTTAATAAAGAATGAACTGAAACACCACCGGCAGAAAAACCGAAGATGGTAACATTATTGGGGTCTCCGCCGAAGGCTGCAATATTTTTCTGCACCCATTTCAGTGCTGCTATCTGGTCCATATAGCCATAATTACCTTTGGGTTCATCAGGAAATTCTTTGCTCAATGCCGGATGTGCAAAAAAACCTAACCGTCCCAAACGGTAATTGAATGTAACTAATACAACCCCCTGTTTGGCAAATTCATGACCGAAGTTTTGTGGACTTGAACCACTTCCACCTGTAAATCCGCCCCCATGTATCCATACCATTACGGGCAATTTTGATTTTGCCCTACGGTTGGCAGGCATCCAAACATTAAGATAGAGACAGTCTTCTGAAGAGCCCTCCGCGACAGTTCCCGGCGCAGCCCCCCAACCTGCCTGTGCACAGTTCGGCCCAAACTTGCTGGCATCAAGTTCACCCGTCCATTTCTTTACGGGTTGTGGTGGTCGCCAGCGGAATGCTCCAACGGGTGGTGCTGCAAAAGGTATTCCTTTAAAAACGTATATACCGTCTTCACTAATTCCACGTACTATTCCGGAAGCAGTACGAACTTTTGGTGCAGCCTTTTCGGTTGGTTGAGCAATTGTTTGATATGTAAATAAAAAAATACCTGCCGTAGCCAAAGCCAAATATTTTATCGTCTTCATTATTCTAATTTTAATTTTTAATATTTTTTCCAACTTTTTTCCTTTATACCTTTTGCCGTTGAATGCCGGATGGGTAAAAGCCAGCACTTTTTTATTTCAGTTTTACAGGCCTTGATAGCCTTGAAAAAGTAAGCGAACCCATTTTCCATTTACCATTTTCATATACATATACTTCAGTTACCATAAAGGGATTAATGACTTCGTTTCCACCTACAACAGCAATCAAATCAATATCATTTAACAGTATAGCTGTATTGCCGATAATGTTTATTATAACCGAATAAACTTCTGCTTTTTTATAATGAATGCCGCCGCTTTTTATCACTTCTAGTTCCCGGTCTTTTCCCCAACTACCACCCATGTGTACAAACATGGATTTATCATGGAACAGATGAGCCAATGTATCTACTTTTTTATCTGCCATCCACTGCCATTTCTGTTTACTCAGCGTTTTAATTTCTTCTCCAATAGAAGTTTGAGCAAAAGCCTGAACAAATAGAAATAGCAATATGACCGGAAGAATTACTCTTTTCATGTTATTTATTTTAAAGTAGTAAGTAAAAATATTTATGGCAAAAGTCGCCAGTTTCCCCGTTTTAGCTGTTATACAGATTGCTGATTCTCTTACCAATATTGCTGTTTCCGGCGCAGACCTGATGTAAACCGGAGACAAGTCGGTAATTTTAGGGCCTAAAATCATTACAATGGATAATATACGGCGGTTTGAAACGGTTAATGATTACAATGTTTTTAATAAGAATGAAACATTGCATCCGCTTGTCAGTGTAGTTGACTTGTCAAAGGCAGACCCAAGAAATGCATCCAATATGTATTTTGGATTTTATGCTGTCTTTTTGAAAGAAGTTAAATGTGGTGACTTGCGCTATGGACGGCATATTTATGATTATCAAGAGGGGACACTAGTGTTTATTGCACCGGGACAGGTGGTTAGGGTTGATAATCCTGGAGAGGCATATCAGCCTAAGGGGTATGCGCTAGTTTTTCATGCTGATTTAATTCATGGAACGCCATTAGGTAAACATATTCAGGATTATAGTTTCTTCGGCTATCAGTCTAACGAAGCACTGCATCTTTCAGAACGAGAAAAACGTATTGTGCTAGATTGTTTTTCAAAGATTGAATATGAATTGGAACATGCTATCGACAAACATAGCAAAAAGCTGTTGGTAGATAACATTGAATTATTACTGAACTACTGTACCCGTTTTTACGACCGGCAATTTATTACCCGTGACAAAGTTCATCAGGGTATTTTAGAGAAATTTGAAACCTTATTAAATAATTATTTTCAAACGGACAAAACACAAACCATAGGTTTGCCATCAGTAGCCGACTTTGCAAAAGAATTGAATTTATCAGCCGGATATTTTGGCGATTTAATCAAAAAAGAAACAGGACAATCAGCACAAGAATACATACAAGCCAAAGTAATTGATGTTGCCAAAGAACGCATATTTAATGTTGACAAATCTATAAGCGAAGTAGCTTACGAATTAGGTTTTAAATATCCTCAACATTTTACAAGACTGTTTAAACAAAAAACAGGCATGACACCTAACGAATACAGAAACCTAAATTAATCAGCCGACGCACCAAGTCAGGCACATACCGCAGCCGCACAAAACCCACGACACAAAGCAAAGCTGCGGTAAGAGCCTGCCTTGTTCCAACGCTTCCGGGACAGACCCTGCCACGGTTGACACATACTTTAAATTCAAATCACAGAGACGAAGGGCGAACATACAACAGGGAGTTTGCTGCTATGCTGGCAGACGAATATATTCTCAGCTTCATATCGCTATCAGCCCATATCCAGCCGACGGAATTCTATCAGCTTTTGTTGTTATCTTCATCATCAGTTTTTCAATCAGCAGCGGCTCCGGGCTGGACATTAAAAAATACCAGCACAGCAGCAAGCTCTGTCCGGAATAGGAATGACGGTATTGCCAGAGTTTGATAAAAGTAAGCTGTGTAAGTTCTTGAGCAATAATATCAGACCCGGTTCTTTTCAAAAAAGCAGTATATAGTCTGTCGTAGTTTTCAAAATAAATTGTCTCAAAATATGCCTGATCGAATTCGCTCATTAGAAAAAAAAGTCTTCTAACAGTTCATTATGCCATGTACAACATAATACACAAAATTTTCCAAAAGCGATTTTCAACAAAAAACTACCTTTTCTACGAACACAATGAAAAAGCTTGTGTGATAAAATTAAAAGCATCTAAAGATTGGAGGTAAAAGAAGTTGAAAAATAAAAAAAGCCTCTCCTCGAGAGGCTTTTAGTGCCCCAGGCGGGACTTGAACCCGCACAGCCATTGCTGGCCACAGGATTTTAAGTCCTGCGTGTCTACCAATTCCACCACCAGGGCTGACGTGTAGAACCGTCAAAAAAAATCCTCTCGTTAAGGAGAGGATATCTGAAGAGCGGAAGACCGGGCTCGAACCGGCCACCCCAACCTTGGCAAGGTTGTGCTCTACCAAATGAGCTACTTCCGCAAAAAGAACTTTTTTATTGATGCCCCCTGCTTGTCGAAGGGGATGCAAAAATAAGAGTTTATTAATTTCTTCCAAAAAAAATTCCGAAAAAATTATTTGTATTTCGGTGTATACAAAGAGCTTTCTTGAACGTGTACTTGAGGCTTTTCAAACTTTTTAGTGTACAGTCTGTAACAACCTCCCCAGGTCATTAAAAAGAAACATGCAATACTCAAATAAAAGATGTATGCAGAAGATCTTACCCAGCTTTGAGCAAAATCATTCTTCTCATATCTTTTTAAACTTTCTTGGTATTCCTGCTCTTTTAATTCTTCAATATCTAACTGTTTCATGTATTACGGTTATTGTTTTGCAAAAATAGTGTAAACGTCGCTAATAACCATCACTATCGGCACAGCATTTTTTACAATCGGGCGGCAAGATAGTAAAATTCGTCATTTCACTCCTCTACCAATTCCGAAAACTTTTTCTTTCCTTTTACAAAATGGAGCCACACAATATTTTTTCTGAGATAACCATACAAATCGCCTTTTCTATATTTGGGGAAAACACTCTTTTTACGATCGGCCACTATCCATTTTATAAAAGATAGATGTGCACTGCATACGGCTATAAAGTACCCTCCGTCGCCCCTCAATAGATTTTTCAGGGCCGATACAAAGTCCAGCACAGAACGTACCGCCAGAACATACCATTTCCGCAAGCCATGCATATTTTTATACAACATGATATTATTGTTGCGGAAATTCAGATACGTTTTCAAAGAATTGCCTTTGGGCAATGTGCCTCCTCCTACATGATACACAACCGATGCCGGACAACTGGATATTTTATACCCCAAAAGTTGAATGCGCCAGCACAAATCGATTTCCTCTTGATGAGCAAAAAAATAATTATCAAATCCGCCCGCCTCATGAAATACTTTGGCACGGATAAATAAAGCCGCCCCACTGGCCCAAAATATATACCTAGGCTGATCATATTGCCCATAATCTTCTTCCGAAACATCAAAGATCCTTCCCATAGCAAAAGGATAGCCGTAATGATCCAACCAACCACCGGCTGCACCCGCATATTCAAAATACTGGGGATGCATAAATGCCCGCAGCTTGGGTTGGCATGCCGCTAGAGAAGTATCCTTTTCCAGCAGCGCTACCATGGGTTCAATCCAGCCCGGCTCCACTTTAACATCGGAGTTTAGCAAAATGTAATAATCCGCCTCAACCTGCTGCAAAGCCAGGTTATAGCCCTTTGCAAATCCATAATTCTCGCTCAGCTGAATTATTTCAATCTGCGGATAATACGTTTTTAGGAATGATACCGAATCATCAGTAGAATGGTTATCAGCCACAATAATCCGGTAGTTACTATATGTAGATACTACCAGATGGGGCAAAAAATCCTGCAGGTATTTTTTACCATTCCAGTTAAGGATAACTATTGCTACTGAGGGATGCATTACTGGCAAAAATAATAATGTAAACGAGGCAATACGAATCTTTTATCAAAAGTGGATGATATTTAACAATACGTGTTGAACCCGCTAGAAGATGGCGAGAGCGGCATTCTTTTTGTAATAAATACCTGAAAATTTAGCTATTTAAAGCAGTGGCTTTGGATTTGAACAAATAATATAGATGAATACAAGCAATCATGCCGTTGCTGATAATAATAGGCCATTTGTTTCCCAGCAAGATGCCATATATAACAAAAAATACACATGCAACACAGTTGAGGGAACGAATCGTCTTTACGTTATTAGGTACGAATGAAATTACCAAAAGTAAAGTAGCTATATAACCAATAAGCTCTATGGTATCCATGGTGATATTTTTAACATGAGTGTAAATTTGTATAAAACTTTAAATTCTACAGCTATAGAAAGGTAGGGATTTATTTTTACAAACCTTACTTTCAAAAACTATAAAACATGATGAAATTAGTTATTCTTTTTAGTGCATTACTGATGACGACACAACTTTATGCCCAGTCTACAGGCAGCATTAATATATACAAGGATCCACGCATCGATGTGCTACTTAAAAAGCAAGCAGAGGCCAACAATCTTTCTACACGTAACTCTGCCAAACGCAGAACGGCAAAGGGATATAGACTGCTCATCATCAGCAGCAATAATCGCAATGAAGCTATTGCCGCGCGTACAAAATTACTGACGCATTTTCCAGAATTAAAAGCCTATATGTGGTATCAGGCTCCTTACTACAAAGTGAAGGCTGGCAATTTTATTTCCCGCAACGATGCTCAGGCCTATCAGAAAAAACTGGCTTCTATATTTCCGGGCAATATTTTTATTATGAACGATACGGTAGAAGTAAAGCCTGAAGAAACCGAATCATCAGAATAGTTATACTTACCCGTCTTCTTTTATCCTGCTTACAAAAGCAACTGAGACCAGTGTACACTTTATCCTTCGTCGGATAATAATGACATGAAAATTTTCTGTACGTTTGTCAGATGATTGATAAAATAAAACTTCTTGCAAAACAATACGCTCCTGAATTTATTGACATCAGGCGTCATTTGCATGCACATCCTGAATTAAGCTATCAGGAATTTGAAACAGCTGCTTTTGTACAACAAAAATTAAGCGAATACAATATTCCTTTCGAAATAAAGGCACAAACCGGTGTCATAGGCCTCATCAAAGGTAAAAATCCGGATAAAAGAGTGATTGCACTTCGTGCCGATATGGATGCGCTGCCCATTACAGAGGCTAATGATGTCCCTTACAAATCGAAACACGAAGGCATCATGCACGCCTGTGGGCACGATGTACATACCACCTGTTTGTTGGGTGCCGCCAAAATCTTACAGGAATTAAAAGATGAATGGGAAGGCACGGTAAAACTCATCTTTCAGCCCGGGGAAGAGAAAAATCCGGGAGGTGCCAGCCTTTTAATCAACGAAGGCGTGTTAGAAAACCCCGCTCCTACTGCGATTTTCGGGCTACACGTACATCCCGGACTTCAAACAGGCAAAGTAAGCTTCAGAGCCGGGAAGGTCATGGCCAGTGCCGATGAGCTGTATTTTACCATAAAAGGTAAAGGAGGCCACGCAGCTTCACCACATCTGACGGTAGATCCTATTTTAATTGCTTCTCATCTGGTAATCGCACTACAGCAGATTATCAGTCGCAGAAAGAATCCTTTTACGCCTTCCGTTTTATCCATCACCGCCTTTAATGGAGGTACTACCACTAATGTTATTCCTTCCGAAGTAAAGCTGATGGGTACTTTCAGAGCTATGGATGAAAACTGGCGCTTTGAAGCGCACGATCTTATCAGAAAGACATCCGAAGATCTAGTAAAATCGATGGGTGGAGAACTGGATCTTCATATCGATGTTGGCTATCCTACCGTATACAATCACGAAGCGCTTACAGAGGCGGCTAGACAAAAAGCTGTAGCATTTATGGGCATCGATAAAGTAGAAGAAACTGAGATTCGCATGGGAGCTGAAGACTTCGGATACTATACACAAAAAATTCCCGGTTGTTTTTATCGCCTGGGAGTGATGCAAGATCCCAACAATATTCGCAACGTACATACTCCCGTATTTGATATAGACGAATCGGCTATTGAAATCGGCATGGGAATGATGGCCTGGTTGGGAGCTTCCGTGGAACAATGGTAATCAACCTTTGGATCCATTTTTGCATCTGTATTATAAAAGAAGATATGAAAGCGTTTTTTCTAGCCCTAGTTTGCTGTGGTGGGATGCATGCGATGGCGCAAACCACACCGGACACGCTGAAAAGTGCCAGAGATTATATAATTGAAAATGAGAACACACGCATTACCCGACCACCTATCACTAAGCCGGACCTCAAGAAAGTAGCGCCTTACGATAGTGCTGCTGCACCCGCCCCCGTAAAAAAAGAAAAGGCGAATAAATGTTGTTTGTTCTGTAATAATAAGAAGAAGAAGAAAAAGTAAAATTTATTCTTCCCGCATCAGCAACATATTATCCGTCATACGCTCCTTACGCAAGCGTTGTGAGTGCGGCGATGGAATAATGGACCGAGAAGGAACAATGAGATGAGAACTCCGCGGCACCTCTAGCCCATCAACTAACTTGATAGCCGCCGACAGACACTCCTCGCTTACATCGCCCCAAGGCCGATCTACAGCATCGTAAACAAGATAATCAGGAACAAATCCTTCATAAGGCACCGCTTCATCCTGGCCATTTTTAGTCATAAACGATACTGTCCAAAAAGTTACCTTCTTAAACAAATGAATCGGGAAAAAACCCACCGGCTTACCCCTTGTAACATCATCTCCAATCAACACCAGTTTCTCGCCCAATTGTGGTTTAAGATTATTGATAAACAATTCACTAGAAGAGGCGGTTTCATTGCTTGTGATGATATATATTTTGTCCGTATTCAGCGAGGTCAGGGTATTGAATTTAATATTATTACTTGCATAATCCAGTGCAAATACCCGACTGGCGGGATATCGGGTTTTAAGAGCAGTATAATTCCCCGTCTGTAAATTACTATTGAAATGATAACGATACATGAGTTTGTTGTGCGCACTCAGAGGGGCCACATGATTGGTCAAATAATCCTGTGTTTCGGTATATCCTCCCCGATTATATCGCAAATCAATAACCACAGCGTCTAAATGCTGTGCTCGAAATGCATTAAATAAGGAATCAAGTTGGGCTTTACTGTCTGACAGACGATCAAAAAAATTGTACACCAGATAGCCTACTTTCTTACTTTTCGGAGTAGTAAATATACTAGCATACAACAATGAATTGGGCACAAAAGAAGTAATGCTTATGTTCACCTGTAGCGTATCTCCGTTGGGTTTCAAAAACTGTGCATTAACGGATTTTAAAGTCTCATAATATAGCATGTTATTGAGGATAGCCACTGCAGCTGCTGTATTCCCCATTGGAGTACCATCCACGCTAAGGAGCTTCATCCCTCTTTGAACGCCTTTTTTGCCTGCATCAGAATCGGGATACACATACGAGACATACCAACCTTCAAAGTTGGCGGCGATGGGCGCATCGGGGGTTCTGGTTTTCCAGGCCGGCTTTACATCAAACCCATAACTAAATTCAACCATTGCTGCTTTACTGCTGGCTCCATCTCCGCTATAGTTTTCGGCATAGCTATACCCTTTTGCCTTATCCCACTCGTTATAATTTCTAACTGCTCCGATCACGGCTTTGGCCGTATTTAAAGCTTCGGGCTTCAAATACTGCAAAGGGTTAAACATATCATAGGTTACGGAACCGATTTTATCCTGCCAATAGTAAATTTCCTTGGAGAATAGAAATACGGAATCCGCAATCAACTCATTTTCGTTTTTACTGGGCTGAGGAGTAGGATCTTCCGTATCGGGAGGAACAATTTCCGACTTTTTACAAGCAACCGCCGCCAAAAGCACACTAACAATAAGAATCCATCTTTTCATTTTCTATTTTTATGTGGAGGTACGGCATTCTACGAAGTTACAAATAGATTTAATTTTATCATACCTTGAAAACATTACTTAAAAGCCCCTATTTTAGCACCAGCATTTGTATTACATGATCAAGAAACAACAGATACGTTTACTAACCAATGGCAAAAAAAAGCCCCACATTCTGGTAATTGGCGACATCATGGCCGATCGCTATGTATGGGGAACAGCCAGCCGTATTTCGCCAGAGGCCCCGGTTCCCGTAGTAAATGTAAAAAACGAAACCATTACCTTGGGAGGTGCAGCCAATGTTGCCCAGAACCTTTACCGACTCAATGCTAAAGTGTCGATTTGTGGTGTTACTGGCAACGACGCTATATCAGCCATCGTGCATGAACAGCTGAAGAGAGAAAATGTAGACGTGCAGGCAATAGTAATGGATAATTCCCGCTCTACTACGCTTAAAACGCGTATTATGGCAGGCACCCATCAATTACTACGGATAGATAGAGAACATGTACACGACATAGCTCCGGAAGTAGAAGCCAAACTATTAAAAAAACTGGATGCTAAAATCAGAAAGGCCGATATAGTAATGCTCTCTGACTATAATAAAGGACTGCTAACATATAGCTTCACACAGAAGGTCATCGCCTTGTGCAACGAAGCCGGCAAAAAAGTGATGGTGGACCCCAAAGGACTGCATTACGAAAAATATACCGGCGCCTGGTTGATTAAGCCCAATAAAAGAGAACTGGCAGAAGCTACCGTAACCGAAAAGATACAAAGCGACCAGGAATTATTGAGCGCAGCACAAAAGCTGTTGAAAAAAACGAGAACACAATACTTGGTCGTAACCAAATCGGAAGAAGGTATTGCTCTTGTATCTAAAAAGAACTTTTGGAACTTTCCGGTAAAAGCCAAAGAAGTATTTGATGTAACCGGTGCCGGGGATACCGTATTTGCCTCACTGGGATATTTTATCGCTTTGGGAATAGATATTACACAGGCTTGCGAGCTAGCTAATTATGCTGCCGCGATTGCGGTAAGTAAAGTGGGCAGTGTGGCCGTTACCATAGAAGAAATTTTATCCTTACTGGACCATCATGAATAAAAACATACAGGATATTATCAACAGTAAGATTGTATCGTTGGAACAAGCACTGGCTTTGCGTCGGGAGTGGAAAGCACAGCAGAGAAAAGTGGTATTCACTAATGGGGTTTTTGACATACTACATGCCGGACATGTACAATCCCTAAGCAATGCCCGTACCGAGGGAGAGTGTCTTATTGTTGGGCTTAATAGTGATGCATCAGTAAAAAGACTAAAGGGTGAACAACGCCCGATTATCAGTCAGCAAGACAGAGCCACATTGTTGGCTGCTCTTTTCTTTGTGGATGCGGTGGTACTTTTTGAGGAAGACACTCCTATTAAGCTTATCACCACTTTACAACCTGATGTACTAGTAAAATCTGCCGATTATCAAATTGAAAATATTGTAGGAGCCAAAGAAGTAATAGCCAATGGTGGTGAAGTTAAAATCATGCCTTTTGTGGAAGGTTTGTCTACCACCACTATCATTGATAAGATTATAAAAAGTACTTCATCTCAACAATAACAACGTATCCTTGTCAATTCCTAAAAAAATATTAGTCATTCGCTTTAGTTCTTTGGGGGATGTCATCTACACCACCCCGGTAGTACGTTGTATCAAACAACAACTACCACACTGCGAGGTACATTTTATTACCAAGCCTGCCTTCAAATATATCTATGAAGGCAATCCTTATGTAGACAAACTACTCTTACTGAAAGAAAAACTGGGCGATACCATCAAAGAAATCAAAAGTGAGGGATATGATTGTATTATTGACCTGCACAGTAACCTGCGTACTCGTATCATTAAGCTGGCCACAGGAATTAAATCCTATACCTATAACAAACAAACAATACAAAAATGGCTCAGCCTAAAGCTTCGCAAGCAATTGGTGCCTCCGGTGCATCTGGTAGACCGTTATCTTAAAGCAGCTGCCCCCTTAGGTGTAGTCAACGATAATAGACCCATTGATTATTTTATCAAAAATCAGCACCACTTATCCGACTTACTTCCCCCAAGCCATCAGCAAGGATATGTAGCTTTTATCATTGGTGCCGCTCATTTCACTAAGCGGATGCCGAATGAAAAAATCGTATCACTGTGTAAAAAGCTCCCCTATCCAGTTGTACTGCTTGGCGGTAATGATGTAAAAGATAACGGAACGTTTGTGGCTGAATCATGTGGCCCCGGTGTATATAACGCATGTGGCAAAACCAATCTGGATGAATCTGTTTTTCTAGTATCGAAGGCCAATGTAATCATTGGTTTTGATACCGGACTCACTCATATTGCAGAGGCTTTTAATAAACCGATCGCATCCATCTGGGGAAGCACTGTTCCCGAATTGCTGGGTGTACAGCCTTACAAAATCGACCATTCATTGGTCGCCGGCGTAAAACTATCCTGTCGTCCCTGCTCTAAATATGGACTGGCGCAATGCCCGAAGGGACACTTCAATTGTATGCACCTCATTCAGGAAGACGCAATCGTATCGTTTTGTAAAAAGTATTTTAATCCTTACACTTCCTCGTAATTTAGATCCTTGTGGAATGTTTCTCTGGAAGTAATCACCGCCAGCGTACAGATTGCAAATACTATAATCGAAGTATAAATACCTCCTTTCACATATCCCACTCCGGGCAGATTTCTTAAAAACTGAAATAAAAGTAGCATTAGCGGTACGGTTCCTCTCACCATATTGGGGATGGTAGTTGCAGCAGTGGCTCTCAGATTGGTTCCAAATTGCTCGGCACCTACCGTTACGAAAACAGCCCAGAATCCTGCGGCAAATCCTAGGGCACCACAAATAGCATACATTACCGAAGCGCTACCGTTCCACAAAACGGTAAAATAAAGCACGAGGCAAATGGAAGTAAGGGCATAAAATACATACAAAGCCTTTTTTCGGCTTTTCAGCCACTGGCTTACTAGCCCGATGGTAACATCACCCAGAGCTAAACCTGCATAAGCAAACATGATGGCCTTGCCCGGGTCAATTTCCTCGGCAATACCAAACTCCTTACCAAATTCTCTGCTGAAAGTAATTAGCACGCCGATTACAAGCCAGGTAGGCACGCCAATCAGTATGCTTTGAATATAACGTACCAGACGATTGCCGTTATTGATGAGCATAATAAAATTTCCGCGCTGTACTGATTTTTCTTTCATATTCTTAAACATGGATGACTCCAGTACCGATACGCGCAGTAATAATAAAATCAACCCTAACCCTCCGCCTATAAAGTAACAGGTACGCCAGTGAAAGTTTTCTTTTATAAAAAAGGCAGCTACTGCTCCGGTGATACCAAATCCGGCAACAATCGAAGCGCCAATACCTCGTTTTTCCTTAGGCAGCGATTCTACTACTAGCGTTACTCCTGCGCCTAACTCACCCGCCAGCCCAATACCGGCAATAAATCTAATCCACTTATATTGATCTACTGTTTGTACAAAACCATTAGCAATATTAGCCAACGAGTACAAGAGTATCGACCCAAAGAGTACACTCGACCTACCTCTTTTATCTCCCAATACACCCCAGATAATACCACCTAACATCAGACCAAACATTTGCCAGGACAAAATACTTTCCCCATCCACAGTTATCTGTTCGGGTGTAAGACCTAATTCCTTAAGGCTCGGAACTCGTATGATACCAAATAACAAAAGATCATAAATATCTACAAAATACCCTAGTGCAGCAACAATTACAGTAATACTAAAAATAGAGGACGTTTTAGTTTGGTTTTGCATGTATCAATTTGTATTTTTCAAATGGCGTTTTCAAAAAACACTTCTAGTATTCAAAGTCAAAAGCAATCATGATTTGTTGAGAAAGTATTCTACCGCAAGTCTGTAACCATCTAAGCCAAGTCCGCAAATCGTTCCTACAGCTTTAGCACTTACGTGAGATAGCTTCCTGAATTCTTCCCGAGCATGTACATTGCTGATATGCACTTCTATAACCGGCACTTTTATGGCGGCAATACAATCTCCTATAGCTACCGAGGTATGGGTATAAGCGGCGGGGTTCAGAATAATACCATCCACTTCTCTTGCATATTGCTGTAAAGCATTTACCAGCTCCCCTTCTACATTACTCTGATAATATTGAAAAGAAACATCAGGATAGCGTTGCTTTAATTTCTCTAAAAATGATTCAAAACTATCCGAGCCGTAAATACCCGGCTCCCTTTCTCCCAACAGATTAAGATTGGGTCCATTAATAATGGCTATTTTCATTGTATAGCTAATTAAATAATTTGGGGGCTAATATATAGTAATTGCCCGAAGAATAATGTCACTATTTCGCAAACCTTGAAAGAAAAGCTCTAACCTTTCCACACCAATCCCAGATCCAACGATTAGCATCTCGTTTCTTTTCTCCACAATCTATACTGCAAGCCCGTAGAGAAAGCCACTTAAGCAGCCCTAAAGGCAACAATTTTCTTAAAAAAAGCAATATCTCATAAGCATACACATGCCCAAGTACTTCCGTTACTAATGAATCTATCTTAATCTTTAGGTCTTTCCCGTAGAAACTGCGATAATCATCCAACACCTGCCTACATAAACGATCCATATTGGCCACTCGCTTTCGAGCACAACGCCGTAGAGCATAATTGGCCACCAGGTGCACCGATTGGAATTTTAAATAAACCTTTATTTCAAATCCGTCAATATGATAAATCTTGAACAATTACAAACATTAGTACAGCTAATTTACACTTTCTTTCGGTGGTGAAATAGCATAACCATTAAATTTGCTACGTGTTACAGCATCTGTTCATAAACAACTACGCCATTATAGATGAGCTGGAAATCGACTTTTCCAGCGGCATGAATATTATCACTGGCGAAACCGGTGCCGGTAAATCCATTATCATCGGCGCCCTGAATCTGATACTGGGAGAACGCGCAGACACCTCAGCCCTGGTAAATAAGGAAAAGAAATGTATTATTGAAGGCAGCTTCTCTGCAGAGGACAATGAGGCCATCCAGCGTTTCTTAAAGGAAAACGATTTGGATGAACAACCCGTACTCAGCGTAAGAAGGGAAATTACCAATGCCGGTAAAAGTAGGGCTTTTATCAATGACACTCCGGTTACGCTTACACAGCTTCATGAACTCAGTGAGATGCTGGTAGACCTGCATCAACAATTCGATACTCTTTCGCTCAGTGACAGGCAGTTTCAGACTAACGTTCTAGACGCACTTGCTGACACACACAATTTTCTTGAAAAGTATCGTTCAGCTTATATCAGTTGGAGACAAAGTCAGAAAGCATTACAAGAGCTGCTGGAACAAAAACATCAGTTTGAGAAAGAAAGCGATTATAATCAATTCCAATACGATGAATTGGCAGCATTGGCGCTACAAGAAAATGAGCTAGAACAACTAGAAACAGAATTGAAAATGCTTTCGAATGCCGAAGGCATTAAATCTGCTTTGGTACGCGCTTATGGTGAACTAGCGGAAGGGGAACAACCTATTACTCAACAACTCAAAAGTCTGTCCCAACTGTTAAATAGTTATTCCGAGTACCATCAGGACTTGCCAGAGCTCACCGAAAGATTGCGCAGCGCCCAAATAGAACTGAGTGATATTGCCTCAGAACTAGAACGTGTTAACGACAGCATCCTATACGATGCAGAAAGAATTGAAGTCATCAATGAGCGCCTTTCAGCTGGCTATCGCCTCCAAAAAAAACACGGCGTTGCTTCCACTAATGAATTGCTGGAGATACAGCAACAGCTGGAAGAAAAACTACAAGCCGTTTTAAATATCGGCGACCAAATAGCCGAATTAGAAAAACAAGTAGCAAACTTTGAAAAAGAAGTTTACGCTATCGGAGAAAAAATATCCCAAGCAAGAAAAAAGCAACTTCCCGCTTTTGAAAAAAAAGTAAAGGAAATGCTCACCCAGGTAGGTATGCCCAATGCCTCACTAAAAGTAGTCCTCAATACCAGAGAACCTGCACAGGATGGCATTGATGATATCGAATTTTTATTTGACGCTAATAAAAGCGGACAATACAAACCCATAAATAAAGTAGCTAGTGGTGGAGAACTGAGCCGGCTTATGCTATGCATTAAAAGCTTGGTTGCGGAAAAAATGGATATGCCCACTTTAATTTTTGATGAAATTGATACGGGCATCTCAGGTGAGGCTGCCAAACAGGTAGGTATCATCATGAAACAGCTGGCAAAAAACAGACAAGTAATCTGTATCACCCACCAGCCACAGATTGCAGGTAAAGCCGATGCACACTTCTTTGTTTATAAAGAAAATATAGGCAATAAAGTAGTTACCAATATCAGGCAGCTGAGCACGGAAGAACGTGTTACTGCTATTGCCCAAATGCTAAGTGGTGCTACGCCTACGGCAGCTGCTATCCAAAATGCCCGCGAAATGATTGAACAATAACTGCCATGGCTTTTTTGAAACTGATGTTGCTCCTTAGTACTACCTTGCTGATAGGGCTGGCAGGTTTTTATTTGTATCGATACTTGAATCGCAAATTAACCAATAGTAGCAGCATACTAAAAATTGCATGTTATGCTTTAGCCTTATTTTTGATGATAGGAGCGCTTTATCTACTTAATTTATTTCTCATCATAAAATTGTATGATTATTTAACTCATTAACTCTCTGAACCGTATTGTAACGCAGTGCCTCGAATCTATCATCTTTACATATCCCTCTATCTAACCATTAGCGGTATTACAGCCTACGGGCAAACCGAAATGCACCCGCAGGCTTCCGAGAACCCTTATCTTACCACCGATACCCTTTCTGAACCAAATGATGAATATGAAAAATTAAATAAAGACTTTATCGTAAACGGTATACAGGACTTTACCTATACCCTATCTCGTCCGGCGCATTGGAAGCAAAAAGACTGGCTCAAATTTTCAGCAGTGATCGGGGGCACAGGTGCACTCATGCTCGCCGATAAAGAAATCAGACACTTCTTTTTACACAATCAAAACCAGTCAACCGTAACAGCTGTAGCCAACGGTGTAAAACAAATGGGCGATGTTTATGGGCTATGCGCCTTCCCTGCTGTGTATGTAGTGGGCCTAGCTAGCGGAAACAAAAAAATGCAAAGTATTGGATTAAGGGGTAGTAAAGCGGTAGTAATATCTTCTACCATATTTACCCTTTCCAAGAACATAATTCGACGGGGCCGCCCCGACGTCACCGATAACCCATTTGATTTTGCACCCCCCTTCTCTAAGGTACGATACAAATCATTTCCCTCAGGACATACTACCATTGCTTTTGCCATCGCTACATCATTAGCAGAAGAGTTTCCTGATAAAAAATGGATAGCTCCCGTAGCCTATACCCTAGCTTCTATGACGGGAATATCGCGCCTATATCATAACCGTCATTGGGCTAGCGATGTGTTCATAGGTGCCGCATTGGGGCATTTTGTTACTAAAGCGGTGTATCACCACCACCGAAAAAGACATCGTTTGGTACGCACATATTAATCCGTCTTTCTTAGGGCGAAATTGATACATTCCTGTATTTACAAATATCTTCTTACTTTTACTGCCCTAATGAATAAACTATGGCTTATAATCTTTTAAAAGGGAAAAAAGGAATCATATTTGGTGCTCTGGACGAAAAATCCATTGCCTGGAAAGCAGCGCTGAAATGTTATGAAGAAGGGGCGCAACTGGTACTTACCAATGCTCCGGTAGCATTACGCATGGGAACTATTAACAAACTGTCAGAAATATGCGGTAATGCCCCTGTAATTGGAGCAGACGTTACCAATGTGGATGACCTTAAAAATCTTATCGAAAAATCGATGGAACACTTCGGCGGTGGCATCGATTTTATTTTACACTCCGTAGGAATGGGATTGAACGTGCGTAAAGGTAAACCCTACACCGAATTGAACTACGATTGGAATCAGAAAACATTTGACATATCCTCCGTGAGCCTTCACAAGGTATTGAAAACCTGTTGGGAGCTGGATGCATTGAACGAACATGCAAGCGTTGTGGCACTTACATACATTGCTGCCCAACGTGTATTCCCTTCCTACAACGAAATGGCCGATGCAAAAGCATTACTGGAAAGCATTACCAGAATGTTCGGCTATTATTACGGCGAAAGAAAGAAAGTACGCGTGAACACCATCTCACAATCGCCCACCCCTACCACAGCAGGTAGCGGTGTACAGGGCTTCGATAGCTTCCTTTCTTATGCTGAAAAAATGAGTCCGCTGGGCAATGCTCCCGCTGAAGCCTGTGCAGACTACATAGCCGTAATGTTCAGCGATCTTACAAGATATGTTACCATGCAAAATCTCTTCCACGATGGAGGATTCAGCTTCACAGGTGTTACTGACAAAGTTTTGAACGCAATGAAACCCGACGCATAATATTAAAGCCCGCTTCAATGCGGGCTTTATTTTTTATCGATTTCATACATACTTTAAGGCATATCCACCATTTCCGCTTCAAAAACTTTTTCAAAGTTCTTTTTAACACGCTCCTTTACTTCTTCCATATCCACCTTTCTCCCCAGTTCCTTTTCGAGCGAAGTTACCTGCTTGCCCTGTATCCCACAGGGAACAATCATATTGAAGTAGTTCAGATTGGTATTCACATTTAGAGCGAATCCATGCATGGTTATCCACCTACTGGTGCGCACGCCAATAGCGCAGATTTTCCTTTCGTAGCCTCTTTTGTCAGGATCTAGCCACACGCCGGTTTCGCCGGGCGAACGTTCCCCCTTTAGGCCATAATCGGCTAATGTAAGAATAATCACCTCCTCTATATTGCGGAGGTATCGGCCTATATCTGTATAAAACTTTTCCAAATCAAGAATGGGATACCCTACAAGTTGTTCTGGCCCATGAAAAGTGACATCCCCTCCTCGATTGATACGGAAAAAGTCGATACCCTGTTTTGCCAAATGCTCTTCACTCAGTAATACATTATTGATATTACCGCTTTTCCCTAAAGTAAATACAGGAGGGTGCTCCACAAACAAGAGGTAATGGCAGGTATCCGGTCTATCTGCAGTAAGTTCCAACTGGCCGGCATCTTCCAGCTCTCTTAGACGGGTTTTTGCCGCAACATTTTGCTGTAACAGTTGCTCTTGATAGTCCCATGCATCCTTATACCGCATGTTACCCAGATCCTGAAAATAAATTTGCTGCCTCACTACAATCCTGTTTAGAATAATTTAAGCATAATAATACCTCAAAGCATTTATTCAAACAACAAAAATAAATACAATCGGTTCAAAACCTCAATCCCTATAACTTTGCAGCCAATGAACGAGGAGGAAAAATATACCGATTTAGACAGCAACGAAGCACTGTATCAGAAGTTTGTTTTCAAAACCGATGCCGGACAGGAACCCTATCGCATCGATAAGTTTCTGATGAACCGCATTGAAGGTGCTACACGTAATAAAATACAACAAGCTATTCACAATAAAATGGTATTAGTGAATGGACAGGAGGTAAAACCCAATTTTAAAGTAAAACCTAATCAGGAGATTGTTGTATACACCGATACTGCACCTGAGGAAAACGAAGTTATACCACAAAACATACCGCTGAATATTTTTCATGAAGACGACCATGTAATAATAGTAAATAAAGAGGCCGGCATGGTAGTACATCCCGGCAGTGGTAATTACGACGGCACCCTCCTAAACGGTATTGCATGGCACTTGCAGCAAAACGCAGGCGTAGATATTGAAAAACTTCCTCGCTTTGGTTTGGTTCACCGCATTGATAAAAACACAAGCGGACTTTTGGTGCTGGCCAAAACAGAACTGGCCATGCGGCATTTGGCTAAACAGTTTTTCGATCACACAGTTGACCGCAAATATATTGCGCTGGTTTGGGGCGATGTAGAGCAGGATGAAGGCACCATTATTGCTCATGTAGGGCGTAACCTTCGATATCGAAAGTTATTTGAAGCCTATCCTGAAGGCGATCATGGTAAGGAAGCCATTACGCATTATAAAGTGTTGGAACGATTTGGGTATGTAACACTGGTGCAATGTGTTCTTGAAACTGGACGCACGCACCAGATACGTGTACATATGAAACATATCGGGCATCCTCTGTTTAACGATGATTTTTATGGAGGTGATAAGATCGTAAAAGGCACCATATATGCCAAGTACAAGCAATTTGTAGAAAATTGTTTTGCTATTTGTCCACGTCAAGCCTTACATGCAAAAACATTGGGCTTTACTCATCCTGCCACTGGAGAGAAAGTTTTCTTTGAATCGGACATCCCTGCCGACATAGAGCAAGTTATTGAAAAATGGCGTAGATACATCAGCAGTGTTCTTACCCGAAAAAACGAATAATACAAATAAAAAAAGACCTTTCGAAGGTCTTTTTTTTATTTTCTTTGAGTCAGTGCTATTCCTCAGTTTTCTTCTTCTTTCCGCTGATTAATTTTATGATCACAGGTAATGTTGTAATCAGCACGATTCCTAGAACAATTACCTCAAGATGCTCTTTCAAATCAAAACCTGTGGCTTTGAGCAACCATTTTTGCAAGAAATGGCCGGCAAATACCATACTGAATACCCATGCCAAAGAGCCGATAATATTATAGAGCATGAACTTTGCTCGATTCATTTGCACAATGCCTGCAACAATGGGCGCAAAGGTTCGGATAAAGGGCAAAAATCTTGCTACAATAATTGCAAATCCTCCATTTTTCTCATAAAACTCATGAGCTTGCTCCAGATATCGGCGCTTGAAGAAGAAATTTTCTTTCCAATTATACATAGCAGGACCTACTTTACGTCCTGTCCAGTATCCTACCATATTTCCTAGAATACCACATAATGAAATTAAGGCCCATAATACAATTAAGTCTACCCATTCATTCTGTATATGCTCCAAACCTATCAACTTCATAAACTGATAAGACAGTCCTGGCGCTGCGCTAGCCCCCTCTCCTATTTTATGAGCATAGATGCCGGCAACGAATAATAAGCTATCTCCGGGGAGAAAAAAGCCTGCAAACAAACCTGTTTCGGCAAATACCACAAATAATAATAACCACAAGCCACCGTTCTCAATATACCATTGAGGTTGCAACAATTCGGTCCAGTGAAAATCTGTGCTCAATAATTCAATCATGCCAATAATTTATTCGTTTGCTCCGTATGCAAAATGAAAACCTAAAGATAACGGATTCATATTTGTTATCTATCAAGCAATTACCCACTTCAACAAACAAACAAAAATAAAGTTGTAGTGGTGGTAAAAAATAATATAAATATTATCGTTTTTAGTATTATTCGTCAACAAATGCTACCGCTTTTGCATCGTCAAACTCTCCCTCCCAACGGGCAATTACACAACTTGCCAAGGTATTACCCATTACATTTACACTGGTTCTTGCCATATCCATGAGCTCATCGATACCATAAATCGCCATTATAGGCCATAAGGGCAAACCAAAAGTATGCGCTGTAGCAATCAATATTACTAATGACGCTCTAGGCACTGCAGCCACCCCCTTACTGGTTAACATCAAAGAAAGGCCAATCAAGAGCTGTTCTCCTATTGACAGATCCATACCTACAGCTTGTGCCACAAATATGGATGCTAACGATAAATATAGCGTAGTACCATCCAGATTAAAAGTATATCCTGTAGGAATAACAAAGGACACGACTTTTCGAGGCACGCCAAATTTTTCCATATTTTCCAGTGCTTTGGGTAGGGCCGAGTCCGAACTGGTGGTAGCAAATGCAATAGAAACCGGCTCTCTGATAGCCTGAATAAATTTCCTTAGCGGAATTTTAGCAATGAACAGAGCAATAGGTAATAATATCAATAGTATAAATGTAAGCAGAGCCAGATAGAGGGTAATGAGTAGTAATCCCAGATTTTTTAAAATATCAATCCCTAGATGACCTACTGTTACAGCAATAGCTGCACCTACACCAAACGGCGCAAAATGCATTATAATATTAGTAAATTTAAACATGGTTTCTGCCAAACTTTCGGTGAACTCTAGCATAGGCCGCTTACGCTGCTCTGGAAGCATTGCTAAGGCGATACCGAAAATCACGCTAAATACCACAATAGGCAAAACATTGCCTTCGTATATCGATTTTACAATATTCTCAGGAAAAATATCAATGATATGATCCTGCCAGGTTTTTTCAACAGCAGGTGGCAGCTCGGATAACAAAGCCTCAGGAACAACAATTCCAGAGCCCGCCTTAGTAATATTAATAAATACAATACCGATAATCAGTGCGAAGGTGGTAACTATTTCAAAATACAATAAAGACTTCCACCCCATTCTTCCCACTTGTTTCAAGTTACTGTGCCCAGCAATACCTACTACCAATGTTGCAAATAGCAACGGGGCCACAATGGTTTTAACCAGCCGTAGAAATATTTTACTTAAAAACTGAAGATTCTGAGAGAAAGCGGGAAAATCTACCCCTATTTCCACACCCATTGCCATGGCCGTCAAGATCCATGTGGTAAGAGATTTCTTATACCAAGCAAAGATGATAAGGGTAAGAATAAATAGCCATCGTGAAGTAAATAGCACTTCTTGAGGAAGGCTTATAGCTTTAAAACTTATAATATGCAAAATCGCAACTAAAGTAAAAGTCGCAAGCGCAAGTAGGCCTGATTTCCTTTTATTCATAATTATGCGTATATGTTCCAAAACTAAAGGTTTGCATTCAAAAGCAAAAAATTATTGATGCAATTCCAAAAATTGCTGCGTGAATAAAAATTTGAGCACTATTTTATAATTATTCCTTATTTTTCTCTCGTAAAAGGTTAAAAAAAAATTAATATACCACTTAAAGCGCGTACCACATGGGATTATTTGTAAAGAAACCACTCCATCTTTTATTCTCAGAAGCTCAGGAATCTGAAAAGGGCCTAAAGAAAACACTCACCTCTTGGTCGCTTGTTGCTCTTGGAATAGGAGCGATTATAGGAGCGGGCCTGTTCTCTATCACCGGCGTTGCGGCGGCTAATTATGCGGGCCCGGGCATCATGATATCTTTTGCAATTGCTGCATTAGGTTGTGCCTTTGCTGGTCTATGTTATGCAGAGTTTGCAAGTATGATTCCTGTAGCAGGAAGTGCTTATACATACAGCTATGCTACCATGGGAGAATTTATCGCCTGGATTATAGGCTGGGACCTTGTATTGGAATACGCCGTGGGTGCAGCAACGGTAGCATCTAGTTGGTCGGGATATCTGGGTAAACTTTTAGCCTCCTTCGGTGTGGCGCTACCACCGGAGCTGATGATGACACCCTTTGATGTAGCCGCCGATGGGGTTACTCACGGTATTTTGAATTTACCGGCTGTATTTATCGTAGTATTAATGTCTTTAGTACTTATCAAAGGAACCAGCGAGTCTGCCTTTGTAAACACTATCATTGTAATTCTGAAAGTAGGTATTGTACTTGCTTTTATTTTGGTAGGTATAAAATATGTAAAACCTGAAAACCTGCAGCCCCTGATTCCTGAAAACGAAGGCACATTCGGAAAGTTTGGGTGGACAGGAATCATTCGTGCAGCAGCAGTTGTATTCTTTGCCTATATCGGATTTGACGCAGTTTCTACTGCAGCTCAGGAGACCAAAAACCCTAAACGTGCTATGCCCATTGGTATTATGGGCTCATTACTCATTTGTACCGCATTATATATCGTTTTCGCATATGTAATGGTAGGTGTAGTACATTATACACAATTTGGTGCCGGTAGTACAGCAGATCACCTGGCTCCGGTTGCTATTGCTATCGAACATATGGGAGAAGTCGATGCCGCAGGCAATATTACGCCTGCTTATCCCTGGCTGAATAATACCATTATCATTGCTATTTTATTGGGTTACGCATCGGTAATTCTGGTGATGCTATTAGGACAAAGCCGCGTGTTCTACTCTATGAGTTCAGACGGCCTTTTACCCAAATTCTTCTCAACCGTGCATCCCAAATTCCGTACTCCCTCTAAATCCAACCTGTTCTTCATGGTGTTGGTTAGTATGTTTGCCGCATTTATTCCCGGGCGCGTAGTGGGTGAGATGACCAGTATCGGTACGCTGTTTGCATTTATTCTGGTATGCATTGGTGTGATGATATTAAGAAAATCTAATCCCGATGCCCCTCGTGCATTCAAAACACCGCTAGTACCGCTGGTGCCTATTCTCGGTATTATAGTATGCTTTGGTATGATGTCTTTCCTTCCATTCGATACATGGATTCGTCTGATTGTATGGATGCTCATAGGATTGGACATCTATCTGTATTACGGAATTAAACACAGTAAGCTCAACAAGGATAAACACGATAGCCGTAGCTATAAAACAGTATCTAACACAGGTATCGTGCTTGCCATTCTGCTGGCGATCATTGCGCTGGTACATCATTACACCACAGATGTTCCCGACAATGCTCTGTTCTACTTCTCTATGTTTATTGCTGTAATACATCTGGTAATTTATTTCACGAGACGAGGCTATCAACCTAATATCAATGCAGGAAACTAGCAATGTCTGAAATATATTGTTTATTCAAAAGGCTGTCTGTTGACAGCCTTTTTATTTTCAGCCCCGAAAAGAAATCTTAAATTTGCGCATTCAAAAAACAGATCAAGAAAAATATATGGGAAGGATATTTGAAGTACGTAAAGCTACCATGTTTGCCCGCTACGATCGCATGGCAAAACAATTTACCCGAATCGGAAAAGATATTGCCATTGCCGTAAAAGCGGGAGGACCTGACCCCGCCACTAATGCAGCTTTGCGCAGATGTATCCAGAACGCGAAAAGCGTGAACATGCCCAAGGACAGAATCGAGGCCGCCATTAAGCGTGCTCAGGGCAAGGAAATGGATAACTATGAAGAAATTCTATATGAAGGTTATGGTCCTCACGGTGTAGCGATATTAGTTGTTACTGCTACTGATAACCATGTTCGTACCGTTGCGAACGTAAAAGCCCATTTTAATAAAGGTGGGGGCTCTATGGGAACTAGTGGTAGCGTATCCTTCCAGTTCAATAAAATGGGCGTATTCAGGCTGAAACCAGACGGACTCAATATTGAAGAACTGGAACTGGAACTCATTGATTACGGACTGGAAGAATTAGGAGACAGCTCTGATGACGATGGCAACCCTATCGTCGTAATTCGTACCGGATTTACCGATTTCGGTAATATGCAAAAAGCACTCGAAGAAAGAAATATCACTCCTATCAGTGCCGAAGTGGAGTGGATTCCTACTACAACCGTTCCTGTAACAGACGAGCAGGCAGAAGAAGTAAGCAAACTTATCGAACGTCTGGAACAGGATGAAGACGTGCAGAAAGTTTTCCACAATATGGGATAAAAGAGTACTTCGGGTAGGAACTTCTGTTAAGTTATTCACGTTGAGCCTACATCCGATTTTCTACCATTAACTATTGCTATATTTGTCTTGATGGTTAATGAGAAAGAAGTTACGGCATTGCTCACCTTAATAGAAGACCCTGATACCGAAGTATTTGAGGCCGTAAGCAATAGAATCATTGCTTACGGTACTCCTATGATACCACGTTTGGAAGATCTATGGGAACACACTGTAGACAATCAGGTCCAAGAACGTATCGAACTGCTTATTCACCGTCTTCATTTTCATAACCTCAAAAACGATTTTCGACAATGGGCCGAGTCGCCTCATCAGGAATTACTGCCTGGAGCCTTGTTGGTAGCTAAACTGCTTTACCCAGAATTACACACGGGCAAAGTAATACAAGACATCGACCGACTCCGACGCAATATATGGATAGAACTGAACCATTACCTAACTCCTTTGGAGCAGGTTCATGTAATCAATAGCATTCTTTATAATTACTTTGGATTAAAATCCTCCTTTGAAACCCCAACCCAGCCCAACGAGTTCCTGATTTCTAAAATCATCGAATCCAAAAAAGGAAATCAGAGCGGTAACGGCGTATTATATCTATTATTGACCGAACTACTGGATATTCCTATCAAACTTATACCTATACCCCAGCAGTTTATTTTGGCTTATTTCAAATCTGAAAATGAAAAAGACTTTGAGAAATTACATCTGAACATCGACTTTTTCATAGACCCCTCCAATGGTCAGGTATTTACCCATAACGATGTGTACAATTATTTTGCTACCATCGCACAACCTATTAAACCTCAATACTTTCACCCTCAAAATAACAAACAAGTTATTGAGAAGCTATTGCAAGACCTAACACAATGCTATACCACCGATACCCATCAGGTTCATATGATTAATGAAATCAATGAACTTATCGATATCCTGAGAGACTAATTTCTAATTGGAATAAATAATTGTTAAAAAATCGATTACGTAAAAAAAACTCTTTAAGTATACGAAACAAATCGTAAATTGCAAAAAATACAAGCCTATGGCAGACGTAAAATCTATAAAACCCACTGAAAGCGAGCTGGAAATTTTACAAGTATTATGGCAGAAGGGGCAAGCTACCGTGAGAGAAGTACATGAAGTCCTTACTCAAACCAAAGAAGTAGGCTACACAACTACCCTTAAACTCATGCAAATCATGCATGAAAAAGGTTTAGTACTAAGAGACGATTCCTCACGCACACACATTTATAAAGCAGCCTATAACAAAGAACATACACAAAAATTTTTATTGAATAAGTTTATAAGCAACCTTTTCGGCGGTTCTCCGTCTCAATTAGTGTTACAGGCACTAGGGAGTCAAAAAGTGTCGGAGCAAGAGCTGGACCAAATACAGGCGATGATTAACGACCTGAAAAGAAAACAAAATCAATAAATTTATGAGCGAAAGCTTGCAATTCGTTCTCTCCGCTTTGGGATATGCCGTGCTCTGCAGCATCTGGCAAATGGGCTTGATTTGGCTTGCCGTGATATTATTCTCACATATACATAAGAACCTGTCTCCTTCTGCATTAAGCACAATAAGCTTTATCGCTCTAGTAGTAGGTTTTATTGCTTTTGTGACCACCTTTATCATTCATTTATATAGACCCGACATAAGTACTGCATTACTCCGCTGGAATCATGTAGCTTACATATATCAATTCACCCATATACTGGCCTGGGTATATTTGGGGCTACTGGTGATTCCTTTTATCAAATTCACTATTGGAGTGCGGAGCGTTTATCACTTACGAAGACAAAACCTTGGAAGAGTACCGGGACATTATAAAATATTCTTACTGAATGCAATTCAATATTTCGGAATTAAAAGAAAGGTAAGCATCTTTACCTCTGCTTTAATCAATACTCCTTTAACTGCGGGTTTCTTTAAACCGGTGATTCTTTTACCGGTAGCGATTATCAATCAACTCAGTGTAGAACAGGTAGAAGCAATCATCCTACACGAACTGGCACATATTAAAAGAAACGATTATTTACAGAATCTCATCACACAAATTATCCTTACACTGTTATACTTCAACCCTTTTGCCAGAATGTTGGCTCGCCTCCAATGCAACGAACGTGAAAAATCGGCAGACAAATGGGTAACTCGTTTTGAGTATAACAGTTACATGTACGCCAACACACTTCTGGAAATGGCTCGAGCTCATACCATTGCTCCGGCTACTTTGGCTGTACATATTTCTTCAAAAAAGACTCCTTTGCGTGAGCGTATAGAGTGGATTCTGGGAAGTACGCAAAGAAGCACGGTGGCTTTTAAGCAGATTTTATGCTCTGTAGTGATGGTGCTTGCAGCGTTAGGATTTGCCGCCATTCAAAAACCCAACCCTACCACTCCTTTGTTGCTACTCTCCTCTACAGATGTAGCGACACCGGTTGCTTATCAGGTCGCTTCTACATCTACGCTATCTCATTATACACCTGAGGTAATGGTTTCACCGCAGCCAATGCATCCATCCTCGCGCGAAAAGAAAACCAAAAGCATAAAACAAAAATCACCTGTTAATGAAAGTGCAGCTACAGTAATTGAAGTGATACCTGTAGACGTGATAACAGAAGACGAACCAGTTATAATTACCACCTATGTTAGTAAGCCCATTGAAGTCGTCCCGCTGTTATCTGAAGCAGAAGAAAGCCAAGTTCAAGATGCGATTGCCCTTACCAAAAAGCTGATTTCCGAATACAATTGGAAAATATTGGAAAGTGCTTTAGCCGAAAGCATTACTGAGGAAGAAAAACGGTCTGCAAAAAGAATATTTATTGAAAAACTAGAAGCATCGGCTGATTGGGAAAAACAAGCTACATTATTGCGTCAGAATTATCATAACATCGATTGGGAAGCCGTTAACGAACAACTTTCCAATGTAGCACAGATAATAATAATGGATAGTCTTTATACACAGTACAAAGACATTGTTATCGACAATATGGTGCAATTTGAAAAATATATTGAAGTAAAAAATATCCAAAAAAAATCACAGCCTCTAGATAGTATTCATAAGAAAGCAGACGCATACAATATAATGCTTCGCTCATTGGATAGCCTGTCCCATAAAAAAACTATTGAACTTTAACAACCTGCTATTTATATTTACGCCCAAAAAGTTGTAATATGCGTATAACAGCAGAAAACAGGTTTAAGAAGCTTATTGTAATTGGAGATCGAATTTTGATTAAACCTTTAAAACCTGATGAGCGCACATCCAGCGGCTTGTATCTTCCGCCGGGTGTTCAGGAAAAAGAAAAAGTACAACAGGGATATGTAATCAAAACTGGCCCGGGGTATGCCATACCTGTACCTGTAGAGGACGAGCCTTGGAAAGCTGAAGAGGAACAGGTTAGATACGTACCCCTACAAGCTAAAGAAGGCGACCTCGCCATATTTCTTTTGAGTGGAGCTACGGAAGTGATGTACGAAGGCGAAAAATATTTTATCGTACCACAAAGTGCTATATTGATGCTGGAGCGCGAAGAAGATTTGTAAAAGCAATCCTATGAAAGGATACTATACCAACATTGAAAAATTAACCTTAGAAAACAATGCTTTTAGGAAGGTGTTGTACACCTCAGGCCATATGCAACTGGTAGCAATGAACCTGCTGCCGGGAGAAGCTATTGGTGAAGAAATACACACTGAAAATGACCAGTTCTTTCGCTTTGAGCAGGGAGCAGGCAAGTGTATTATTGACGGTAATGAATATCAGGTTGCTGACGGGGACGTCATCATTATCCCATCAGGTGCTAAGCATAATGTGATAAATACCGGAAATATCCCTCTTAAAATGTATACCATTTACGCACCACCACATCATAAAGACGGAATCATCCGCCAAACTAAAAAAGAAGCTGAAGAGAACGAAGCGGAGTTTGACGGACAAACAACAGAATGATATGTCTGCAATCAGAATCACTTTCTGCCTGCTGCTCTTCTTCGTTCTCGCTCATCCCAAGAGCAATGCGCAGCAAGCGGAGGTATATATAGAACGCTCGAAGAAAACGTATAAAACCAAAATCAGCACGCACCCTGAGTTGAGGATGGTGGAACTCAAAAGTCTCATACCGCATCTTGTATACGACTTAAGGTACGCCACAGCAAATAATTTTATGCATCGTCGCATGTATCCATCCAACACTAGGGTCACTTTTTTAAGACAACCTGCCGCCGAGGCTTTATTAAAAGTGCAGCGAGAGCTTCAAAACAAAGATTTGGGACTAAAGATTTTCGATGCCTATCGTCCCTATGCGGTGACCCAAAAATTCTGGGAGCTTGTAAAGGACGAGCGTTATGTAGCCCATCCATCAAAAGGAAGCAATCATAATAGAGGAACAGCAGTGGATGTAACCATTATTGATTTAAAAACAGGCAAAGAGCTGGATATGGGAACCGGCTTCGATAACTTTACCGATTCGGCTCATCACGATTTTCAACACCTACCCACACAAGTACTCAAAAATCGGGAGTTACTAAAAAGCACGATGATAAAATACGGCTTCACTCCTTTGTCAACCGAATGGTGGCATTATACTTACAAAAGTGACATACAGTTTGATGTACTAGATATTCCATTTAAAAAACTACTACGATACTAACTGTTTCTTCTGATTGAAGAACAAAACTTGTATCATCACCGACAAGACATAAACCATCAGGGCTCCAATCATGTTTAGCCATAAAAACCCTAAACTAATTTTGCCATATTCGTTAAGTACAAAAAGTAGGATAATAACTAACTCAGTAACTACAGCAGCGATGAACACGGCGTTTCCTCCCACTTTTTTTGCATAGAACGCTACTAGAAATACACCTAATATTGTTCCGTAAAACAAAGAACCTAAAATATTCACCACCTCAATAAGACTACTGCTCCAACTCGAAACAAACATCGCTACTCCCACGCAGAATAGACTCCAGGCAAGTGTATACAAGCGGGAATGATTATAATCCTCCCGATCCGACATATTTTTCCGGCACTTCTTATGAATATCAATCACTGTGCTTGATGCCAGTGAATTAATAGCTGCAGCAATACTTCCCCAACTTGCCAAAAAGATAATAGCGATAATGAGGCCTACAAGACCTTGGGGCATATAATCTACCACAAATCTCAGAAATATATAGTTGGTATCATTATCACTACCGCCATTGTCCTTAATGAGCGATTTCACTTCGGAACGGATTATATGTATACTATCCTGCAAGGGTTTTAAAGCGTTAAGCTTATCATCCGAAGCATTTTGAGCATAATCGCTTAGCAATACACTTTTCTGTGCATTGACCGCCTCCAGTCGTTGTTGCAATTGTTGTAAAGTTTCAGCGTGTCGTGAATTCTCTAGCCGTGATAATTCATACTCATTAAAAAAAGCAGGTACTTGGTGAAATTGATAAAATGCAAATACCAATACTCCTAACAATAGAATGCCAAACTGCATGGGAACTTTTACGATTCCGTTCATCAACAGGCCCATTCTGCTTTGCCGGATATTTTTGGCGGTAAGATAACGTCCTACCTGCGACTGATCTGTTCCAAAATATGAAAGCGCAAGAAAAAACCCTCCGATAATGCCACTTAGTATATTATACCTATCGCCCCAATTGAATTTTCCGTCATTAAAACCTGATGTTATAACATTAAATTTTCCCAATCTACCCCCTACCTCCAAAGCCTGTGTTAAACCTATGCCCTCCGGCATTTTTTGTATTATCAAATAACCTGTAAGTACCAATGCTCCGGTGATAATAAAAAACTGCAATTGCTGAGTATATGCAACTGCCTTTGCTCCTCCCGATAAAGTGTATACAATCAGCACTCCTCCAATGAGCAGATTGGTTATATAAATGTTCCATTCAAACAATACCGACAATATAAGAGAAGGTGCGAAAATGCTGATACCCGTGGACAAGCCTCGTTGTAGTAAAAACAGAACAGAAGCAAAGACCCGTGTTTTACCATCAAACCGATTTTCTAGGTACTCATAAGCCGTAAAAACTCTCAATTTGCTAAAAGCAGGTACAAAAGAGACACATATCACTATTGCCGCTAATGGAAGTCCAAAATAATATTGTACAAAACGCATTCCGTCGGTATAAGCCTGTCCGGGTGCTGCCAAAAAAGTAACAGCACTTGCCTGTGTCCCCATTATACTTAATAGAATAATGTACCACGGCATGCTTCGGTCGGACAAAAAATAGCCCTCCAGATTTTTACTGGTTTTACTTTTGTACCAACCATACAAAATGATAAGCAAAAGTGTGGCTATCAGTATGACCCAATCGAGCGACCTCATGCAAATTTCCGAGTTAAATAATAAAACAAAATAATTTGCAATAGCAGAAATACTATTACAAGCATATACCAGGCCATCCATGATTTAAATAATGGCGGCTTATTATCATTCTCATATTTCGCTTTATCGTTTTGCACGGAAATTATTTAGAAATACTATTCCTAAGCCGATAATTAATCCCAGCAGTAGTCCCAAACGCACCTGTTTTATTAATGTTCCTATCAATAATCCGATTACAATGGCTGCTAAAAAAGCCGCCTCTCCCCTCTTTATATCCACTGTGGGCTTCCTATTTTTACTCATTTTATGTCTAGTTTATTGCGGCTAATCGCAATCGCTAATATATAAACGCAGCCAATCTTTATTTATTGCTCCTGATTTAATGCTATGAGGTTTGCCATTAACCGCAATGCACCAGGAACACCGGCCGGTAATTGACGAAAAAATACTAAACCTGTATATGTGAAATAACCTTTTCCATATTTTCCAACAATCAGGCTGCCGTCATGTGGTCGCTCTCCGGGATCGGCCATCGAAAGCAGCGGCTTCAAATTGCTATCCCAGCTGTCAGCATGATAAATACTGCGTTCCTGAATCCAGCCATCAAAATCCGAAGCCACAATTTTATTAGGAAAGTTAAACACTTTGTGCGAAGGATCAAGCAGCTTCACTTTTGCCTGTTCATCGGTAATTCTATTGCGGGAAATATTAAATGCATAAGGACCTATCTTAGCCCTTAGCGGTCCTATATTATTACTAGTATTATATTGAACAATTAGATTGCCCCCCTCATGTATATACGTCATCAGTTTTTCATACACTTCATTCATCCACTCATTGGTGTTGTAAGCACGTACACCGGTTATGATGGCATCATACTTTCTCAAATCGGTTGTCAATACTGCCGTACGATCTAGTACTGTCACATCATACCCCATACGCTCCAGTATTTGCGCACACTTATCGCCCGCACCGGGAATGTACCCTATTTTCTTTCCTGCTGTTTTAAGATCGATACTAAGCGCTACAGCCTGGTCGGGATAAAAATATGTAATGGCCGGGATATGATCATAGCGAATACTGCGCAGTGCAAGAGCATATGCAATAGTATCTCTATCATTATTCTTCTCTGCATAGGGATTTACAACATAAGCCCTATTTGCATTGTCAATATTGGAGATTGTAAAATGATAGCTCTTCGTACTTCCTTTTTCAAGTACTATGTCGGCTGGCTGAGGTCCGGAGTATTTAACTCCACGAAGACCTGTAGTAACCCTACCCTCCCACTTTGTATTGGCATGCAACTGAACGTTCAATGTCTGTGTAGATTGTTGCCCATTAAAGATGAGCAGATGTGGCGAGGTAGTTATTGTTGCTGGTGGTACCACCGGCAAAGGTTGATATATTTCCCCTTTCACAGGATCGGTGTACTTGTAGCGCACAGGCTTTTCAAATACAAAATCCTCTCCATAAATATTTACACGCACCTGTGCGACATAAGCAGGGTGTACGTCCGGTATTCCAATCAGCAATTGGTCTTTTACAGTATAGGTGTATTCCTCTTTCTTCTCCTTTAGCCAATATGGCTGCGATATTGCTTTAGTTAAGGGTACTATAATACTCTTAGAGAACACATAATTCTTATTTTTATCCAACTGCGTGTTGGGGGCCAGATTTTGATCTTCCACCGTAATATTTATCAGATTTGCTGGGACCCCCGTCCTATTATTTACTGCCACTTGAATATCCACATTTCCGGTTTGTACTGCATAAGGCTGATGTGTCCAAGCATCTATAAACAAACCACTACACCACATAATCAGCTGTTGTACTTCTTTTAGTTTTTGTGGTACCCAGTAACTACTGCTCTTAATCTTATCGAGCTCTTTATACAATTGCACCAAAGCTGCTACTGATTTTTGAGGAGCTGTATAATCAAATTTGTTTTCAATATCGGTAATAAGTTTTTCTATAGCTGCTCCATCCTTACCGATGCGGTTCCAAGATGTATTTACGCCATCCAGCACATCGTTTTGAGGAGCTTCTCCACCTAGCACTTTAAAATATTCATAACTGTCGCCTCTCGCAGCGGCAGAACCAAAACCCTGAGATTTATGTTGGCTACGGCTTTCGGCCGCCAACTCTCCATAACTTTTTCCCAACAAACTGTTATACCCTCCTGCATTTACCTTAAACTGCGAGGGATCGGTAGTGTTGACGCTGCCAAAGCTAAACGTATTCCACAGTATACGTTTAGCCTGCCAAGGCTGTACCCACTTTAACTGCTCAGGGAACCTTTTAGGATCAGCAGCGGCACGAAATGCCTCCACCGCCAATATTGCGCTGGCTGTATGATGACCATGGCCCCCTTCGCCTGTAGTAGGGAAGCGTGTAATAATTACATCAGGTCGGTAATTGCGAATGACCCATACCACATCACTTAAGATCTTTTCCTTATTCCATTTTTCAAAAGTTTCATCCGGATTTTTGGAAAAACCGAAATCAAATGCCCTGGTAAAAAACTGCTCTCCGCCATCAATACGACGTGCAGCAAGCAATTCCTGCGTACGAATCAGTCCTAACTCGATACCCTGCTCATCTCCAATAAGATTTTGCCCACCGTCGCCTCGTGTAAGTGATAAATACGCGGTGCGATACAATTTGTCATTAGCTAAATAGGTAATCAAACGTGTATTTTCATCATCAGGATGGGCGGCTATATACAACACCGATCCCAAAACTTTCAGCTTCTGTATACGATGTAAAATCTGCGAAGCCGATAAAGCAGGTTCAGGCTGTGCCCACACTGCTAAACCGAAACACAAGAAAACGACAAGCAGAATACGACTTTTCATCATCCTACGAATATAAAAGAAATGGCCGAATAATGCCGCTCACAATGATTATGCAATATTGATCCCGGCATTACGCAGCGATGGCAAGGCTATCAGTTCCTCCACATTACTCACAACTGAAATGTTGTTCATGGGATTTTCGTACAAAAAACCGTTCACAAGCATGGTATCAATGTGAGCCAAAAGATGATCGTAAAATCCGTTGAGATTAAGAATAAAGATTTGTTTATCGTGTATGGACAGATTATTCCATGTAATCATTTCAAAAAGTTCGTCCAGTGTACCATAACCTCCGGGCAGAATAACCGCTGCATCGCATAAGTCATACATGGTTTTTTTGCGAATGTGCATGGTATCTACCACCAGCAACTGCGTCAACTGTCGATGTGATCGTTCTCTGGCGTCCAGAATTTTCGGAATAACACCAAAAACCTCACCCCCTCCTTCCAGAACAGCATTGGCAATCGCACCCATCAATCCTACATTACCACCTCCATATACCAACCTAATTTTCTTTGATGCCATCCACTGGCCTAATTTTCGGGCTTCTTCGGTATACAATGTTTCCCTACCATCTCGCGATCCGCAAAAAACAGCTAAAGATTTTACTGACATAGTTTTAGACTTTTCCTACACTGAAATATTGTCCGGGGAACGGTAAAAATAGCCTTTCCTTCTTGCTTCAGGCTAAAATAAATATTAAAAGAAGATGAAAAAATTTACAAAAGAGCAGCAATTTTGCCTATCTTCAAAAATTAATTTCTAAAACACCTATTTGATAATAAGAAACTCATATGTCGGCCGGATTTCTATTCTCAATTGTAATTGCTTATTTCTTATTACTTCTTTTCGTAGCCTGGAGGACCAGCAAAAACAGCAATAATGACTCTTTCTTTATCGGTAACCGCAGCAGCAACTGGATGCTGGTGGCTTTCGGTATGATTGGGACTTCTTTGAGTGGTGTAACCTTTGTAAGTGTACCCGGAGCTGTAGGCAAGGATGCCTTCGGATATATGCAAATTGTACTAGGGTATACTATCGGCTATTTGCTTATTGCATTTGTGCTGTTGCCTCTGTACTATCGCTTAAAACTCACTTCCATATACGGCTATTTAAAAGCCCGTATGGGTATGCTATCCTATAAAACAGGGGCGTGGTTTTTTATTATTTCACGACTCGTGGGAGCCACTGCCCGTCTGTATCTTGTAGTCAATATCTTACAATTCACAATTCTAGACAGTTTCGGCATTCCCTTTTGGGTTTCTACCCTGATCATACTTGTAATGATCATTTTATACACCTACGAAGGCGGTGTAAAAACCATTGTATGGACCGATACGCTACAAACTACTTGCATGCTGGCTGGTTTGATTATATGTAGTATCTACCTGCTCAATCATATGGATATGAGTGTAGGAGAAAGCCTGAATGCGATGCGTTCGGAGGGTCTTTCACGAATTTTTAATACCGACGCCAACTCTGCCGGCTTTTTCGTAAAGCAAATACTTGCCGGCGCTTTCATTACTTTAAGCATGACCGGAATTGATCAGGAAATGATGCAAAAAAGCATTTCGGTAACCAACCTCAAAGATTCCCAAAAGAACATGGTGTCGCTTTCCGTGATTATGATCATTGTAATCGGATTATTCCTGTATATGGGTGGTCTGCTGTATATATATGGAATCAACGAGGGAGGTGTCTTTACAGAAGTGGTGAATAATGGGGTTGCGCAAAAAGCTTTTATGCTGGATGGTAAAGACGTACTGGGTGATGCCATTTTCCCGGAAGTAGCCGTACATCATATGCCACCGGCAATTTCTGTGATTTTTGTGATAGCACTGATATCGGCCCTATTCCCCAGTGCCGACGGAGCGATGACAGCCCTTACTTCGTCTTTCTGTATCGATATTGCAGGTTTAAAACGCCGCACCGATATGACCGAAGAACAAAAGAAAAAATTCCGTCAGAGGGTGCATCTTATGGTAGCATTGTTCTTCCTGATTCTGGTAATGATTTTCTACTGGATCAATAATAATAGTATGATTGGCATTATACTGAAACTGGCCGGTTATACTTACGGACCTTTACTAGGCTTGTTTGCCTTTGGTATACTTACGCGCAGACGTCCGGTAGACAAACTGGTGCCTTATGTATGCTTTATAGCACCTATTCTTTGCTTTTTTATCGACAAGTATCAAGTTGCCATCTTCGGCAACTTCAAAATAGGTTTGGAGCTGATTATCATCAATGCTTTATTTACCTATATTGGTTTATACTTAATCTCCAAACCCGTAAGTAAAGAAGAATTAGAGCAAGATAGTGTACACTAACAAGATTTTTGTTGTTTTAGGCTTATGAACGATAACCTAAACTATGAATTATTAAACCAATTTGCAGAAGTCTATAGCAGTAAAGAAGATCCTCTGCTGGCTGCAGTAAATGATTTTACACAAAAAAATCATGCCGAGCCTCACATGCTTAGCGGTCACGTACAGGGGCTCTTGCTAAAGATGTTCAGCTTAATGATACGTCCCCAGAGGATATTGGAAATAGGCACTTTTACCGGCTACAGTGCGCTGTGCCTCGCCGAAGGTCTTACCGAAGATGGATGCCTACATACTATAGAATCGAGGGAACATACGGCCGCCATTGCACAAAACTTTTTTGATCAATCGCCAATTGGCCATAAAATTAAACTACATACAGGTCTCGCAGCAGACATCATTCCTCAACTCGATGAAACCTGGGACATGGTGTTTATTGATGCCGATAAAACGGGATATATCAACTATTTCGAATTGGTATTACCTAAGGTTCGAAAAAATGGTTTTATCTTCGCCGATAATATTTTTTTCCACGGCGAAGCGTTAAAAGAAAATGCCAAGGGCAAAAGCGGAAAAGCCGTAAAAGAATTTAATAATTACATTAACAATAGGACAGATATCGAAAAAGTCGTGCTAACAGTACGCGACGGGCTTTATTTAATTAGGAAAAGATAATTTGTAATGATAAAAAGGTATTGCTTTACAGTTATTCTGCTGTTTACATTGCTCTTTACCAGAGCCCAGATCAATGAAGCTACCGTTGAATATATCAAAACTTATTGCGGTATTGCTGTAGAAGAAATGCAGCGTACCGGCGTACCGGCGTCTATCAAGCTGGCACAGGGCATTCTGGAGTCGATGTCGGGACAAAGCCCTCTAGTGTTAAAATCTAACAATCACTTCGGCATTAAATGTAAGGAAGGTTACAACGGCCCATATGTGTTGCATGACGATGACCGCCCCAAAGAACGTTTCATGAAATATGAAACAGCCGAAGAGTCCTACAGGGCACATTCCGATTTCTTAAAAAACCGCTCACGATATGCATCACTCTTTCAGTTAGACCCTACAGATTATAAAGGGTGGGCTTACGGACTAAAAAAGGCCGGCTATGCTACCAACCCTAAATATCCGCAACTGCTGATTAGTCTTATTGAAAGATATAATCTGCACGAGTATACATTAATGGGACTAGGACAACTAGCGATGAATGAGGAGGTGAGCAACTATTTTGCAACAAAGAATGGCACCTCGCCCTCCACAATTGCTACCGCAGCTAAAGAAGCTGAAGTAAGCTACCCGCAGGAGCCCTTCACCATCAACAATACTAAGGTAGTTTTTGTAAAAGCGGGGACTTCGCTACAATCTATTGCCGACAAATATAATATTCCGCTTGAGCGCTTATATGATCTGAACGATTTTGATGAAATTACTAGCGTTTCTTCCAAAGACAGACTCGTATACTTGCAATTAAAAAGAACGATTAGTGAAAAAGCTTATCATGAGGTAAAAGCCGGAGAAACATTATACGATATAGCACAACAAGAAGGTATTCGGCTGGAATCGCTATTAAAATACAATCGACTCAGCAAATTTGACAAACCCGCTGTAGGCTCCAAACTCAAGCTGCAGGATAATGCTGATATAGCAATTAATTAATTTTTATTCTTATTTTCAGTTATGGAAACAATACAAGTGCATGATAAGGTGTTTAAACCCTACATAACTGAAAATCAGATTCAGCAACGTATTAAGGAGCTCGCCGAAAATATCAACCGCGATTATGCAGAACAAACGGTTATTTTCATTGCCATTTTGAATGGCTCCTTTATGTTCGCTTCTGATTTTTTTAAACATCTTACTATTAAAAGCGAAATCAGTTTTATAAAACTGGCATCATATAAAGGACTAAAATCATCCGGTACGGTAACCACCGCTATAGGCCTTGACGTTGATCTGCATAACAAACACGTAGTAGTACTGGAAGATATTATTGATACAGGGAAAACACTGCATCATTTTATACCGCAACTGGAGCACCAGCATCCGGCCTCTTTGAAGATCGTAACGCTGCTTCATAAAGCCGAAATGACACAGTATCCGGTACAGATTGATTATACCGGATTTGTGATTCCTAATAAATTTGTGGTAGGGTACGGACTAGATTATGATGGTCAGGGACGCAATTACAGAGATATTTACCAATTGGTAGAATAGCAGTATAGGACACCCCATGAAACGTAATTACCTACTGCTGATTTTTGTACTTGTTTTCCTTGCCGTATTATCTGGAAAACTTACTGCAGGCATGTCTTTTGTGGGACGATTGGGTATCGGTTTCTTCTATAAGCAATTTTCGTTTTTAAAAACCTGGTGGCAAGCAGCGCTGATTTACTTCGGAAGCATGATACTTGTAGGTATCCTCCTCTACCTCATTGACAAATTGCTCGATGGGAGGAAACGTAAGTTGATATTACTGAGCCTTTTTCTATTATCCCTAGCAGGACTCTATTTCACATATCATGATTTTCGTACGAACCTTACCTACCGCTGGTTAGGAGAGCGCTTTCATCTGGGTATTTATCTCTACTGGATAGGATGGTGCATCATTAGTCTGTTCTTTGCGCTTAGACCCAAAAAGCAAGTAGTAGAAGCCGCCCCTCCTACTAACGAGTAATCATGGAGCGACAATATTAAAACTCAAAAAGAATCAACAGCCCTTACTTCCTTTTACCACTTTCGATAAGCTTAAGGATATCTTTCAGTTCTTGAGCTGAAACCTTTTTCTGGTCCACAAAGAAGTTTACAAGTTCTTTATAAGAATTGCTGAAATAATTTTTTACCACATTGCCCATAAATTTTTTCTTATACTCGCCTATCGTAATTACCGGTTTATATACATAAGTGTTGCCAAATAGCTTACCACTTACATAACCTTTTTTCTCCAGATTTTTTATAGTGGAAGCCACAGTGGTATAGGGAGCTGGCTTATCCAGATGATCCATAAAAGCCTTTACATGTCCCTCACCCACCTTCCATACTGCAAGCATTAGCTGTTCTTCCTGTGGTGTTAGTCTTTCCATATTACACAGTTACGATATTCACACTAAGCTACGAACATTTCGTAAAATATAAGAAATTTTTTTCTTTGCAGCCTTTTGGCTAAGTTCGTCATCTATATTAGAGAACCATATCGTAATACACTATGAGATACTTATTACTAGTTATTTTATTCGCTGTATCATTGACATCCCAAGCACAACCCATGTATTTGAAGCAAAAAACACCTCCGCCGGCTGTTTTATTGCTTCCGGACAGTACTACCAAATGGAATCTAAAAGCCAAGCTAGATAAGAATAAACCTTTGTTCTTGATATTCTTTAGCCCCGATTGTGATCATTGTAAACATGAGACCGAAGAAATTATTAAGAATATCGATAAGTTTAAAGGTATACAAATTGTAATGGCTACTACAATGCCATTTGATGCCATGAAAAAGTTTGCTGAAAAATATAAACTGGAACAGCACGGCATTACCGTAGGTAGAGATATCGCCTATGTTATCCCTCCTTATTATGAAATGAAAAGTCTGCCCTATCTGGCATTTTACGATAAGAACAAAGTATTGATTTCTACATTCGAAGGTTCTCTGGCCATTCCCACTATTTTAAAAACCTTCGGCAGATAGTAATATAAATTTATAGAATGAAAGGCGCTATGCTCTGTATGAGCACAGCGCCTTTCTGATTGATTATACTTGCTTTTGCTTCCATTTTCCTTTTCGAAAAAGGATATATGATGCTATTGTAACCCCTGTCTCTGCAATAGGTATGGCCACAAAGACGCCTGTGGGCCCCATCTCAAAATATACAGCTAACAGATAAGCTACCGGAACTTGAAAAGTCCAGAAAGCAAAGAAATTGATCCAAGTAGGTGTCCAAGTATCACCAGCGCCATTGAAGGCATTAACCATTACCATTCCAATTCCATAAAAAACAAATCCGCTCGCCATAATATACATTGCCTTTGAAGCAATGCTACGTACACTTTCCACCTCACTAAAAAAGCCCACTAGCCATTCTCCCATCGAAAAGAAAATCAATGAAACCAATAACATAAAGATGATGTTGTATTTCACTGTTTTCATAACCGACTGAGTGGCGCGCTCAGGAGCGTTAGCTCCCAGATTTTGTCCCACCAATGTAGAAGCCGCACCACTTAATCCCCATGCAGGCAACATAAAAAACATCATCAATCGCAAAGCTGTCTGGTAACCTGCACTACCATCCTCACCTCCAGTTACAGCTACCAGTCGTGCTAATATAATCCAGCTACATGATGCTATTACAAATTGAAACGTACCGGGTGTAGCAATTTTTATCATAGAACGAATAATGGAAAAATCCGGTTTAAAATGCCGCATTAGTAGACGTATTTTACCACTCCCCTTCAGCAAATGATACAATTGATACAACACACCGATACCTCTCCCTGTAGTTGTAGCAACAGCAGCACCTGTTAATCCTAGAGCTGGTATGGGTCCCAGCCCATTAATCAAAAGAGGACACAATACGATATTGCAAATATTGGCAATCCACAAGCTTTTCATAGCTATAGTTGCGTTTCCAGCACCGCGAAACACGCCATTTATAAGGAACAGCAGCATAATAATCACACTACTGCCCATCATTATTTGGGTGAAAGTTTTTCCATATTCCGCAGCTTCGCTTGTCGCACCCATGGCCATCAGTATCTCGCGGGCATATATAATTCCTAAAACACTAAGGAGGAGATTTATCAATAGTCCTATAATTATCACCTGTGCAGCGCTACGGGCTGCGGCTTCATTGTCTTTTTCACCAATACGCCTGGCCACAATAGCCGTGGCGGCCATGCTTATACCCATAGCCACTGAATAAATTACGGTGAGAACCGATTCTGTAAGCCCTACCGTTTGTATCGCCAGACTACTTTCTTCTAGATGACCCACAAAATACAAGTCTACTAAAGCAAAAACCGACTCCATCATCATTTCCAGCATCATCGGAATAGCAAGCATCATTACAGCCTTACGGATGCTCACGCTGGTATAATCGAGCTCTTTACCCTGAATAGCTTCTTTCAACAAATGCATAAAACCAGATGCCTTACGGACACCTCTATAATCCGTCGTCATGTAAAGTTTTTTTTGTAAGATGAATGAAAAAAGAAAATACTTCAATCGGGTGGGCAATAAAGCCACCAGTCAACAAGAATAAACTGCAGAGGGAATACCGGTCGTATTAGCGGGTGCGCGCTAGCATGAATAGAACATAACCGGTGCAAATTGCTTTCATTGGTCAGAGAATTTTGAGCAGCAAAAATAGAAAAGTATTTAAATAATCGAAAAAAAGTTTGTCATACCAACAAAAAAGCCGTTCCGAATAAGACATCGGAACGGCTCTTGGTATGATTTGTTATAAAACGTTTATTTCACTTCTTCGTAAGGCACATCCGTTACATCTTCAGTACCCGAACCTCCTCCGGTAGACTGTTGTGCACCGTTGGCATCGGCACCAGGCTGCGCCTGACCAGATTTATAAATATCCTCACTAGCTGCGGTCCAGGCCTGATTTAGTTCTGCCATAGCAGCTTCAACAGCTGGGATATCCTGATTTTTGTGTGCCTCTTTCAGCTTTTCTACGGCTTTTTCGATAGCTGTTTTCTTATCAGCCGGCACTTTATCACCAAACTCTTTCAATTGTTTTTCGGTTTGGAAAATAAGACTGTCGGCCTGATTTAGTTTTTCAATGCGCTCTCTTTCGGCTTTGTCTGCGGCCTCATTAGCTTTCGCTTCAGCCTTCATTCTTTCAATTTCTTCTTTGCTCAAACCGCTACCGGCTTCGATGCGAATGTTCTGCTGTTTACCGGTTCCCTTATCCTTAGCTGTAACATTCAGGATACCGTTAGCATCAATATCAAAGGTTACCTCAATTTGAGGAACACCTCTGGGTGCCGGCGGAATACCGTCCAGGTTGAAGATACCCAAGCTCTTATTGTCTTTAGCCATAGGACGCTCACCCTGCAGCACATGTATCTGTACACCCGGCTGGTTATCGGTAGCAGTAGAGAAAACCTCTGACTTTCTGGTAGGAATGGTAGTATTTGCAGGAATAAGGGTTGTCATCACTCCACCCAGCGTTTCGATACCCAGAGAAAGCGGTGTTACGTCCAACAGCAATACATCTTTCACTTCTCCGGTTAGTACCGCACCTTGAATAGCAGCACCAATGGCTACTACTTCATCGGGGTTTACTCCCTTATTCGGCTTCTTACCAAAGAATTTCTCTACTATTTCTTGAACCTTAGGAATACGTGTACTACCTCCTACTAAGATTACTTCATCGATGTCAGAAGCTGACAATCCGGCATCTCTCAATGCTGCCTCACAAGGTTTCAAACAGCGCTCAAACAGAGAGTCGGCCAGTTGTTCAAATTTTGCACGAGTTAATTTTTTTACTAAGTGTTTAGGTACACCGTCAACCGCTGTAATATATGGCAGGTTGATTTCGGTTTCCATAGAGCTGGAAAGTTCGATCTTAGCTTTTTCGGCAGACTCTTTCAGGCGTTGTAGCGCCATAGGATCATTCCGCAGATCAATACCTTCTTCAGCTTTAAACTCATCAGCCAGCCAGTCCATGATCACCTTATCGAAGTCATCACCACCCAGGTGGGTGTCACCGTTGGTAGATTTTACTTCGAATACACCATCACCCAGCTCCAGCACTGAAATATCGAAAGTACCGCCACCTAGGTCGAATACAGCAATTTTTTGGTCTTTGCCACGTCTATCCAAACCATAGGCTAATGCGGCTGCTGTAGGTTCGTTTACGATACGACGTACATTCAAGCCAGCAATTTCACCTGCCTCTTTAGTAGCTTGCCTTTGAGCATCGTTAAAGTAGGCAGGTACGGTAATAACCGCTTCGGTTACTTCTTGTCCTAGGTAATCTTCAGCAGTTTTTTTCATTTTTTGTAAAACCATTGCTGAAATTTCCTGAGGAGTATATAATCTGCCATCTATATCAATACGAACTGTATTATTGTCGCCTTTAGCAACTTTGTAGCTCCAGTGGCTAATTTCCGCCCCTACTTCATCGAATCTGCGCCCCATGAAACGTTTCACAGACATGATGGTATTCTGAGGATTGGTGATAGCCTGTCTTTTTGCAGGATCCCCTACCTTACGTTCACCGTTTTTCAAAAAAGCAACCACTGAAGGCGTAGTGCGGCGTCCTTCGTCATTTGCAATCACTACTGGCTCATTCCCTTCCATTACAGCCACACAGCTATTGGTGGTACCTAAGTCTATACCAATAATTTTACCCATAATATAATATTTAGATTATCATTATTTCTTTAAGATGTACCGCATTCATTGCGACAGAATCTTATTGTCAATGATTGTGCCGAAGACTGGATTATGCAAAAATGGCAGATTATAGGCATCCCTTCGTGTCATGAAAATAATTTTGAAATAAAATGTTGCATTTTCAATGGTGACAGCGTCACTATTAAGTGAATCAGCTGATCCGTATTTTATACAAACTCATTTTATAAAAACCTGATTAAATATATGCGTAAAATGTTTAAAATCAATAGCATTAGTATTACACTTCTCGCTTCAGCGGTGTTGGTAATGGCGTCTTGTAATAAGGATGATGACCACTATTATCTCCCTGAAGCAGCAGCCGTAGGTGTTGTACATGCTTCGGCAGGCCTGCCTGCATTAGATGTAGCACTCGACAACAATCGTCTGGGTGTAAATTATTTTAATTACACAGACCGGGTGGATTATTTCCGTGCTTATACCGGCAACCGTGTATTCAAGGTATATCACGCTAGTGCCCCCAGCTCAAGTCCAATCTTTACCAAAAACCTCACCTTTGAGGCTGGAAAATATTACAGTGTATTTATCACCGACACTGCTGCAAATATGGACGCAGTGGTGCTGAGAGACAGTACCCGTGCTGCAGGCAAAGACTCTGTTCGCCTTCGTTTCGCCAACATGAGTCCTGATGCACCCGGACTGGATTTGTATGTAAAGGGCAACAATACGCCTATTGCTACCAACATTACCTACAAAACGGTCAGCCAGTTCTTCAGCTATCCTTCGGCAGGCAATGTAATCTTTGAAGTTAGAAGAAATGGGCAAACAGCCCTTCTGGCCACTTTGGATCCCATAAACTTGTATAAGGGACGCATCTATACCGTATGGACAGGCGGTTATATTAATGGTAATGCGGAAGATGGCACCCGTATAAGATTAGAAGCTTTCGCCCACTAAATATTCGATCGCAAAACCGTATTCTTAAATGAAAACTTAGATCAGCCCTATTAATGTAGAGGGCTGATCTTTTAAGTAAAAACGGGTTTGGGGAATTGAGAGTTTGTACAGATATTTAAACTACCAATCAAGGTATACGGTTGATAGATCAGATAAAAGTTGAAAGTATGTTGAGTGAATCTCCACCGATATACCAGCGAGAATCAGTAAAGACGAGCCAACTCAATAAATCGGATAACAAATTGGCACAAAGCGGCGAAGCACTGCTCGATATCTTAAAGGGATGCCAAAACAATATAGAGCATCATAAAGAGACGCTTTACAAAAGCTTTTACGGCTATGTTAAAGGCGTAGTGACCCGCTATGTAACTGATTTTCATTATGCAGAAGAAATTGTAAACGACAGTTTTATAAAGATATTTAACAACTTATCATCCTTTCAGGCATTGGGCCAAGCTACCAATGTATCCACATCATTCAAAGCTTGGATTGCAAAAATCGCGTCAAGAACAGCAATCGACTTTTTACGTAAAAAGAAAATCGACTTTAATAAGGATGATATTTCAGACATCAATCATAGCAGTATAGCATATGAACAATCCTCAAGTAGTGAGATAAAAGATATTTTAAAACTCTTAAATGCATTACCCCAAACACAAAGAGCCATTTTTAATTTGTATGAAATAGAAGGGTTTTCGCATCAGGAAATAGCCGTTATGCTGTCTATTCCCGAAAATGTTAGCCGCTCTTATCTGTCAAGAGCTAAAAATAAACTGAAAGCCCTTTATATAGAAAACTTTTAAGCGATGAAAGAACGCGACGACGATATTTTTAACCATATAAGGCAAGTGTTGCGGAACCATGAGGAGCCGTACGAGGAAGGTGCATGGGAGCGCTTTAAGGCCTATAGCCACACAGCCGCCCCCTCCCCGCTTCCTAAGCGCCCCATAATTCCTCTGTGGAAATGGGCCACTGCGGCAGCCGCTGTCATCACCGGCGTCTTTCTATTTTCCCGTATTTTCCACGTATCACAAGAGGGTATTAATATAAAATCATCTGAGCTCCCTATAGTACAGCAGCTTCCAACCACGGATACACCTTCACAGCAGTTCCAAACAGACACAGAAACTGTTTTTTCTGACCGCTCAGGCTTATCGGCTCAGGCCAATACATCGCAGCCTACTCCTGCTGCTCAATCCTCTGTACCGGCAACTACAACCCATACAGTCGCAATACCACAAGTACAAGCGCCCCAGGAAGTACCCCTTGTGGCTCAAACGCAAGTACCAGAGACGGTTCCCAGTCAAGCTCCTACACAGCCTAAGACAGAACGGCAGCCTGATCAAAATAATCACGTCGTTGATTTTTGGAAGAACAGAATTGTCACAGACAAGCCTGAGGAAAAAAGAGTGCTTCCGCAACAGGATAATCGAAATGCCTTGCTGGCAACCACCTCAGAAAAAAGACATAGCGAAAAAAATAGAAAATGGCAGCCTAGTTTATATGTATCGCCTGTATTTAGTGATCTAGGCGTGGATATGGGATATGGCGTATCCCTAGCTTATGCCATCAATGATAAACTGAAAATAAGTTCAGGCATTGCGCACGCTAAAATTTCTACTTCGCGCTCTTTTGATGAAAGTATTCCTGGCGTGGCTACAGCTCCTGAAATGGAAGTGATATCCACTGAGCATTCAGATCTCATGACTTATGCATCCCAACCTAGTTCGGTGCTACAGCAAGTAACTGGTTCATTATCGGGCATCGACATCCCTGTAGAATTAAACTATAGTTTTAATAAAAAGTTTTATGCAGCAGCTGGTGTATCAGGACTAGTAGTACTTCACGATAAGAAGACTTATACTTACGAGGATTATCGAAACATTAAAGTGTCTGTAGAAACCAGCAAAGGTGCACTAAAGGAAGATAAAATGATTACGGTGCAAGAGTACAACACTACTTCAGCGCCCGCTCAGGCACCAGCCGAAAACATTCCCTTCTTGGGCTACTATAATATTTCGGTAGGTTATCGCCAAAAGTTATCCAATAAAAACGCAGTGTCCATTGAACCTTTCCTTAAGGTCCCTATGAAAAAGGTTACACAACAAAACCTCAATTATCAGGGTACTGGGATTAGATTAAGGTTCGATTTTTAGACTCCGTATTTATGAAGTCGATACCTGCTCTTTAAAGTGCAGGTATTTTTTTGAAAAAACTGCAATAAAAATTTAAAATTCTATTTTGTTGATTGCATCCACACCCCTAATTTTGCGCCCGGAGAGATGGCAGAGTGGTCGAATGCGGCGGTCTTGAAAACCGTTGACTGTAACAGGTCCGGGGGTTCGAATCCCTCTCTCTCCGCACCACTCGAAATAAAACGACCCACTACTAAGTAGTGGGTCGTTTGCATATAAGCCGCCTGCAACCTATATGCTTCCTTTACACCCCTTGTTGTATAACGCAGCAATTCGCATTTACACAATATTTGATTCGTTTGGTTATACAATACGGTTTTAGATGCCGTTGATAATAGCAGCGCTTGCTTAGGAAGAATATGTTACTTCCATCCCAATCCGGGAGCAACATATTTTACTATGGATGAAAGAATATGAAGATTATACTCTACACCGAGTGTATTAGGGATAGTCAATAAAATAGTATCAGCCTCCTGAATAGCCTCATCTTTAGCCAGCTCTTCAATAAGCTGGTCAGGGGTCCCTACATAACTTCGCCCAAATACTGCTCTGCGCCCCGCTTCAATGTATCCGAAAGAATCGGTACGTGCAGCTTCATGTCCAAAATAATATTTATCCCTATCATTCATAATAGGAAAAATGGAACGACTTACAGAGATGCGTGGCTCACGCTCATGTCCTGCTTCTTTCCAAGTTTTTTTATACAACCTGATTTGTTCGGCCTGCTGGATATGAAAGGGCTTACCGCTTTCATCAAATTTCAAGGTAGAACTCTGCAAATTCATCCCTGCTTTTGCTGCCCATACAGCTGTAGCATCAGAAGCCGATCCCCACCAAATACGCTCGCGCAAACCCGAAGAATGCGGTTCCAAACGTAATAACCCGGGAGGGTTGGGAAACATAGGATTAGGATTGGGACGGGCGAAACCCTCTCCTCTCAACAAGTCCAAAAATTCCAATCCTTTGCGACGCCCCATGTCTTCATCAGTTTCACCATCCTTAAGCTCATATCCGAAATACCTCCAACCATCAATTGCCTGCTCGGGAGAACCTCTGCTGATTCCTAGTTGCAATCTTCCTCCTGATATAAGATCTGCTGCGCCAGCATCCTCTACCATATACATGGGATTTTCATAACGCATATCAATAACAGCGGTACCTATCTCAATTTTGCTGGTTTTAGCGCCTATGGCTGCCAGTAAAGGGAAAGGCGAGGCCAGTTGTCGTGCAAAATGGTGCACTCGAAAATATGCACCGTCCACACCTATCTCTTCTGCAGCTACAGCTAATTCTATAGATTGCTGGAGTACATCACCGGCCGTTTTTGTAGCATAATCCGGATGATTAGCCCAATGGCCGAAAGATAGAAAGCCTATTTTTTTCATTTTTGTGATAGTGCAGTCCTTCGCTGCATTTATGTGAATATATGCTAATTTTTTCTTTGGAAACCCGCTCCTGTTATCCAAATAGTTATTGCCCTAATGTTCTTCATAACTATTCCTATTACCTAAATTTGTAACAGCAGCAAGTTTGCCGTTCTTATTTTTAATAAATAATAACAGCAGCTCCTGCCGAATGTTCAGTAGGCTAAGTTGTGGAAAACCTCTAAGTGATATTTCTGAATGGTGCTCATGAAAACAATGCAGGCGAATACACTTCTCGGAACTAAGAACAACCGACCATAAAGCAAAAGACTCTAATCGTTTAAAACAAAGTACAAACATATTTGTTAATATCTCAACATATTGACTTATGAACTTTACATCCATTTTGGAAGCTGCAGGCGCCTATGCGGCATCTTATTTTAAACAGCATGCTTCCGAAGAGCTACTGTATCACAACTATGAGCATACAGTTGCTGTGGTTAATGCCGCTAGCGAGTTAAACCAACACTATCAGTTGTCACAACAGGATAATTTCATTGTACTGATAGCGGCATGGTTTCATGATTTGGGATATCTGACAGATCCATTAAATCATGAAATAGCCAGTAGTTCATTAGCGGAAAATTTTTTAAAGGAAAAAGGCGTTTCGCCCGTCATTATAAATGAGGTAAAGGCATGCATCCTTGCTACAAAGATGCCCCAACAACCACAGAATCTGCTGCAGCAAATCGTCTGTGATGCAGATTTATCGCACTTTTCCAAAGACTCCTTTGCAGAAAAGAGTAAGAATCTGAGAAAAGAACTTCGCAACAGATGTGGAGTAGATATCAGTAAAAACCTTTGGAGACAACAAACAATTTGTTTAATGGAGATGCATCAATATCATACGGAGTACGCACGCAAGCATTGGGATCCTAAGAAATTGCAGAATCTGAAAGAGCAAAAGGCTAAAGAATCCCCCATCCCTATTGCTTCTGATATTCCCAAAAAGGGAGGTAAAAAAAGCGAACGTCCTGAAAAAGGCATTGAAACCATGTTCCGCGTTACCTCCACCAACAATCAACGATTGAGCGATATGGCCGATAAAAAGGCGGACATTTTGATTACAGTAAACTCCATCTTGTTATCTGCCATTCTGAGTTTACTCATTCGAAGATTGGAGAGTCATCCGCACTTGATTATTCCTACTATCATAATCCTACTGGTATCAGCGATTACCCTAATTTATGCCATCCTGGCTACCCGTCCCAAGATTCCCAATGGGAGTTTTACTCAAGAAGATGTAGACACCCAAAAAGTGAACCTCTTATTTTTTGGCAATTTTTACAAAATGGATTTTGAAGAGTATAAAAAAGGAATGTGGAAAGTAATGGAAGACCGCAACTTTTTATACGGTTCTCTCATAAAAGACATTTACTCCCAAGGTATTGTTTTAGGAAGAAAATATAAACTATTAAGGATAGCTTATAATGTATTCATGTATGGGCTTATGATATCCATTATCGCTTTTTTGATTGCAATATTCTCTATCGTATAAACCAATTGCAATGTTGCTGAAAGGAAGAGATACAAGCTGGCTGGAATTTAATGAACGCTTACTGTATGAAGCAGCAAATACCAACGTACCTCTGGCTGAAAGACTGAAATTTTTATCTATCTACTCATCCAATCTGGACGAATTTTGGAGAGTACGTATACCTACCATTACAGCATTGGGGAAAGTTAAAAAGCAACATAAAGCCGAGAGTGCCAAAGAAATTATTAGTATTATCAGCAAACAACAGGAATGCTTTGGAAACATCATCAAAAAAACTATTGAAGCCTTAAAGGATCATAATATATATGTAGTATACAACGAACCTATCCCTTATCAAATTCAAGAAGCCGTCAACCATTATTTTTTTGCTCATATTGCCGGTTACTTGAGAATATATTACCCCCAATCGCCCCAAGATTTCTTTCCGCAGAATAACCGTATCTATCTTGCGGCAGCACTGGAGACTTCATCCGGTGAGCGACTAGCGGTTGTAGATATCCCATCTGACCGCATTTCTCGTTTTTTCTCGGTACAGGCTGATGATATACAGTATGTGGTATTTATCGATGATATTATCAAATCCAAGCTGTCGATATTATGGCCGGATATCAAAGTCGAAAATGCATACAGTTTTAAAGTAACACGCGATGCCGAACTGGGGCTGGATGACGAGTTTAAAGGAAACCTGGCTCGCAAGATCGCGGAACAGCTCGCCAAACGCGATTATGGTTTGGCAACAAGACTGCTTTATGATTCTCGCATTTCCGAAAGCCTACTCCAACAATTAATTCGAAATTTGGGCTTACAAAATGCGATGATTATAAAAGGTGGAGTTTATCATAATCTGAAGGATTTATCCGCCATTCCGATCAGCGATCCATCGTTAAAAGACAAACCTTGGCGCCCGATATTACATCCGTTACCGGCTCCTACTCTATTGGAAAGTATCGCAAAACAGGACTTACTATTGCATCTTCCTTTTCATGATTATGATACTGTCCTTCGTTTTTTTAATGAAATTGCCCTCGACCGGAGTGTTACAGAGATCAATATGACCATGTATCGTATCTCCGGCACCTCGCAAATTGCTGAATCCTTAATTACTGCAGCGCTGAACGGCAAAAAAGTTACCGTATTTGTGGAGCTGAAAGCTCGTTTTGATGAAGCCAACAACATTAGCTGGGCAAAAAAAATGAAAGCGGCCGGTATACGCATTATATACAGCATTCCTCAAATGAAGGTGCATGCCAAAGTAGTTCTAGTAAAAAGAAAATATCAGGATAAACTACAATACCTAGGTCTACTAGGCAGTGGCAACTTTAATGAGGTTACGGCAAGATTTTATACAGATCAGGTGTTAATGACCAGCAATCAGCAATTATTAAAGGATCTAAATCAGTTATTCAAACTATTAAAGAAAAACAAAAAAGTTATTGCACCAGATGCTATAACACCTAAGCATCTACTCATAGCCCCTTTCAATTTACAATCAACCTTCACAGCACTCATTGACCGCGAAATTGCACATGCAAAAGCTAATCGAGAAGCAAAAATTATTGCAAAAATCAACAATCTGGAAGATGAAAAAATTATTAATAAACTATATGAAGCCTCTAATGCAGGAGTAAAAATTCGGCTCATTGTTAGAAGCATTTGCAGACTAGTACCTGGCGTAAAAGGACAAAGCGAAAATATTACCGTTGCTCGAATTGTAGACCGTTATTTGGAGCATGGTCGCATATTCTGGTTTTACAATAATGGCGATGATGAGTTATACATGGGTTCGGCAGACTGGATGACCCGCAATTTATATCGCCGTATAGAAGTATGCTTTCCCGTAGTCGATCCTCAACTCAAGAAAGCATTACAACATGTATTGAATATCTATATGAATGACACCGCCAAAGCCGTATGGTTAACACCCGATGGTCCTCAAAAACCCGAGACCTCCCAAGAAATACCTCTACAAGCTCAAGCAGAGATGTATAAATGGGTAGCAGCAGGCTGCCCGACAAAACAAACTCTAAACATATAATGAACTGTAAAAAATTATTTGCAACAATTATCTTATGCGTAAGCATCATAGTGGCCTGTGGTAATAAAAGTGAGAACACTGCAACATCGCCACCGGGCTATGATTTATCCGTATTTGAAAAAATATTATTACCAGATGTATTACTGGAAGTATCTGGCATTGCGTTTGCACCGGGAAAATTCGACTCGATATATGTCAATCAAGATGAGGATGGCATTATTTTTAAGGTTGAATTAGCATCCGAAAAATATCATACTTCAGATTTCGGCATTCCTGGCGATTTTGAAGACATCGCTATTCAGAATGACACGCTCTTAGTGCTTCAATCTGATGGGTCCTTTTATGGATTCACATTGAGCGATCTTCATAATCGTCGATCACAACCTTTCGCAATCTACAAGAAAATATTGCCCAAAGGAGAATACGAGGGACTTTTTGCCGATTCGCTTACAGGAAGTTATTATGCCATGTGTAAAAGTTGCAAAGGCGACAAAAAGAATAAGCAGCTCTCCATTTATCAGTTGCAATTTATCAATGGCGAATTAACTCCTGTAAAAAAGCATATAATGTCTACCGAGAAAATATTAGAATACGCCAACAATAACATTGCATTTCAACCTTCTGCGCTGGCTAGACATCCTCTAACCCAAGATTTTTACATTATTTCATCGGTAAACAAATCTCTGATTGTAGTTAACAACAATTGGGAAGTATCCGGCATATATCCACTAGACAGAAAAACCCTTATGCAACCAGAAGGGCTAGCATTTGATAAGTACGGAAATATGTATATCAGTAGCGAGGGAGATGAATTGCAATCTGCAAGAATTTTAAAGTTTCATTATTCAAACGATAGATAATGTTACAGCGACTCATATACATACTGTTGGCCATTATAAACTTTGACCTTGCAGTCACCGCTCAGCCGCAATTGAAACACCGACTTATTTTCATTGGCGATGCGGGAGAAATCAATCCTAAACAACAGGCTGTCATTACTGCGGCTGCAGGAAAAGTATTACCAGAAAAGACTTCTGTCTTTTACCTAGGAGATAATATTTACCCACGTGGCATGAATATGGAGAGAGACAATGCTGTTATAGAAGATCAACAAATATTGCGCTCGCAGTTCGAACCTTTTAGAAGCAAGAATGTGCCGGTTTATTTCATTCCCGGCAATCATGACTGGGACCGAATGGGTAAAAAAGGATTAGAAAAAATCAGGGCGCAAAATGATTTTATTGCGGCACAGAAAGATTCTCTATTACAGATGATTCCTAAAAATGGCTGTCCCGACCCCATTGCTATTCCCTTTGGGGATGAAGCCGTAGTAATTGCCTACGACTCTGAATGGTGGCTATTCCCTTACAAGAAGAAACGTAGTGATGACATTTGTGAATGTGATACAGAACAAGATGTATTAGATCAACTCGCCACCTTATTGTGGGAACACAAGAATAAAATAATCTTTTTGGCAAGCCACCACCCTTTCCAAAGCTATGGAGAACATGGAGGAAAATTCAGCTTAAAGGAACATATTTTCCCCTTAACTGCTCTCAATCCCCATATCTATATCCCGCTCCCTGTAGTAGGCTCACTATATCCCTTATTACGTAAGACCGTTTTCATCAACGCAGAAGACATCCCTCATCCCCAATATCAGCACTTTATCAAGCAGATAACTTCAACAATAGACGGTTTTGCCAATGTCATAAAAGTTGCGGGACATGAACACAGCCTACAGCTCATCAATGATAACGGCTTGCAAATTGTAAGTGGAGGCGGCTCCAAAAGTACTCATGTAAAAAAAGCAGCCCGTTCATTATTTGCACATGCCGGAGAGGGATTTGTAATAGTAGATATTTTCAATGATAAAACTTCCGAGATTGAGTTTTATACTTATCAGCATTCTGGAGCGCTTCAACCCACGTACAAGCATACGACCAAGTTTATAGATCAGGAACAAATTATAAATGCGCAATACGAATATTTATTAAATAACGATAGTGTGAGCATTGCCGCCAACCCCAAATATGACAAGGTGGGCAAATTGCATCGAAAAATATTTGGCGAAAATTACCGGAAAGAATGGGCTGCCCCTACCAAGCTTCCAGTCTTTCGCTTAAGTCAATTACAGGGAGGCTTAACACCTTTACAGAAAGGTGGTGGTATGCAAACTGTATCATTGCGCCTTGCCGACACTAGTGGAAAACAATGGGTATTGCGCAGTGTCAATAAGGTAGCCGATGCTATTTTGCCTGAAGGGCTACGCTCTACCTTTGCCACCAAACTGGTGGATGACTACATGAGCGGGCAACATCCCTACGCTGCTCTGATTATACCTCCTTTAGCAGATGCAGTTAAAGTACCACATGCCAATCCTGTAATTGGTGTAGTAGCCCCCGATCCTAATCTAAGCATTTATAGCAATCTCATGACTGGTAGAATAGCGTTGCTTGAAGAAAGAGAACCGCTGGGGAAATCAGACAATTCCGAAAAATTCATCAAAGCATTGATAAAAGACAACGATAACACTTTTAAAGCAAAAACTTTCTTTCGTGCGATGATGCTGGATGCACTGGTATCAGACTGGGATCGACACGAAGATCAATGGCGCTGGCGCAACGTAAGCAACGGAAAAGATAAAGATTACACTCCCGTGCCCAGAGATAGGGACCAAGCATTAAAAATCAATAACGGTTTCATTCCTAAACTACTCTCCCGAAGCTGGCTACTGCCTACTTTCCAAGGATTTGACAGCATCATCCCATCAATAAAATATTCTCTATTCAAACATCGCTTTATACAGCCATTTCCAGAGTTTCAGTTTAGTAGAACGGAGTGGAACCACATGGCAACGGACTTTGTACAAAAAATCACAGATTCAGTTATTGATGTAGCCATAAATCAACTACCAGAATCTTCACGTAACATACGAGGACAAGAGCTAGCTGAAAAAATGAAAAAGCGCCGGGACCAGCTTCCCGCCGCTATGGATAAGTACTACACCTTTTCGCAACAAATTGTAGACCTGCATTTGAGTGATAAGCACGAATACATTGTATTAGAAGACGCACCCAATGGTGGTTTGCATTTTACAATTAGAAAAATCAATAAAGAAGGTTTAATAAAGAGTAAACTACTGGACCATGTATATGATCCTAAGATTACAAAAGAAATACGATTATACACCGGAGCCGGCAATGATACTTTAAAGATTGATTACAGTGACTCACCCATCAAATTAAGAATTATAGGCGGACAGGGGGAGAAACACATGATAATAACACAACCCGGTAAGAAAATACGACTTTATAATCATACCAAGGGTATGAGCTACGAAGGCTATGAGCAAAGAATTCGCAAAAGACTTCATGACGACTCTTTGCAAACAGCTTTCGTTCCTGTAAACCTATATTCTTATACCATGCCCCTTATTACCGGTGGATATAATATTGATGATGGACTTATTCTCGGAGCAGGATTCCGCCATGTGCATCAAAAAGGTTTCAGAAAGCAGCCGTATAGTAGCTCACTACAGCTAGTGGTATCCGGAGCCCTGTCTACAGGGGCCCTACAGGCTAAGCTGAAAGCTGACTGGATAGAAGTATTCCGCAAAACCGATATCGAATTACGCGCGTTCACTTATGCGCCACATAATACACATAATTTCTTCGGAATTGGTAATGATACGGAGTACGACAAGAACCATCCTATCCAATATTACCGCAGCCGCTATACCCTCGCGCAGGTGGATCCTTTATTCAGATGGCGAAAAAAGGATCATACCATCCTTCGGTTTGGTCCCAGCCTACAGCTTTACAACATGAAAGCGGAGGATAATAAAGGACGCTTCATTCTCAATCATACATTACAGAGTTATGACAGTGCCACGCTTACTAAATCTAAAGCCTACCTAGGTGCAATTTTTGCATATGAGAAGGACAGCCGCAACCACGCAATCTTTCCTTCCAAAGGAGGTAACATATTATTACTAGTAAAAGGTTATAGAGGTTTAAATAGTTATAGCCAATCACTGATACAAGCAACATCCGACATTACATTTTACTTACCATTGAACCAGGAGGCATCAGCTATTGTAGCGAATCGTGTAGGCGGAGGGGTTACCTTGGGACATGCCGCATTTTACCAATCCTTGTTTTTGGGAGGTAATGATAATTTGCGGGGGTTCCGTAACTATCGGTTTGCTGGCAATCATACTTTTTACAATAATCTGGAATTAAGACTGCGTATGGCACAAATTGGCAGTTATATCCTGCCAGGTCAACTTGGTGCTACGTTATTCTACGATATCGGAAAAGTATGGCCTTCAGGATCTAACAAGGCTCTTCATCAAGGTGTGGGTGGAGGTCTCTACTATGCACCTGCAAATATTGCAGTATTTCAGTTATTGGCAGGATATTCAAAGGAGGGTTGGTACCCGCATTTTACCATGGGTTTCAGATTTTAACCAGATGAATAATGAAAACACTCGTAAGTAAATATATAGATTATACAAAAATTGATACCAGTTTTTCCTTTGCTCCTTTCTATCAATTTCTGAGAAAAAAAGCCAGTGAAACTAATGATGCCAAAAAAGGCATGCTGGAATATTTTGCAGATCAGATAGAAGAAGCCGGCGTACATGAAAGAGATATCTCAGACGAAGAATTACCTCGTTATAAGGAATTACTGGATATTTTGTATGTAAGCCTCACCAATATTACGCTCGATGGTAATAAGGATATTTGGGGGATTACAGCACCTTTTACGAGATGCTTTGCATACGGAACACCTTCTTTATACAATTCATTCATTGATGAACATACGGCATGGCTCAAACCTGAATTCGAATCTAACTTCCGGGAAATAAGCTTGGGAGGGTTAAAAAACATTTACCAAACCATACTCCATCAGGTATATAACATCAGTTTCGCATCTCAAGAGGATTTTATCTATCGCTATATCGATCCTCAAACAGGTTTATATCGTTTTTACAAAATCATCTTTGATCATAGATTTATTGATATTAAATACGAGCAGCATCTGCCTGAACTAAATGAACATAAAATTCTTGGTATTACTGATGACGCCCTCTTTGTTCGGTATATGCTGAGGAAACTTCCCCTTTCACTTTTTCGTTTTCGTGGATTTGGTATTGTAAGTATTGCTGATGTAACCGAACAACAAAGCATTTTACACATTAAGGAGCGTTTATTAAAGCTTAAAGAAGAAGGCGCTCAAAAGACTTCTATTTTTGAAGATCTACGGATATCTGTAAAATCTCTTTTAGGATCTAATAAAATAGAAATAAGCCTTCCTCCTTTTGCCATCCTCAACAAGAAGATCGTATGGAAAACTAGGAAAAATCTATTAGGTTGTGCCGATTTAAGTGAAAACGAAATTCAAACATTTTTTAATCTGCTTGAAACCCATAAAAAGCCCATTGTTATAAATGATACGCAGGGCACCCCTTCCCGCTATGCATTTCTGGAAAAATTATTACGAAATACTCCCTACCGCACCTACGCTGTGGTTCCTATTTTCTTTCAACAAAAAGTGTACGGTGCTTTAGAGCTATTTTCTGTGGAGCCGGGAGTTATTACTCCAGAGCGTATCAGAACTCTCGAAAGATTGAACTTAGAATTTGCTCAATTGATGAGAGTAGGCGTTGAACTGTTTGAACATGATCTTCGTCAAATCATTTCTGAAAGGTTCACCGTCATTCAACCTTCAATCGCATGGAAATTTGATGAAGCCGCTCTAGAATATCTTATACAAGAGCGTACGCATGGCAAAGTCATTCGAAAAGTACCCATCGTTTTTGAATCGATATATCCCTTTTATGGTGCAGTAGACATCCGCAACTCATCACTACTGCGCAATAATGCCATAAGGGCCGACTGGCAATTGCAGTTGAAATGGTTACAGAAAACAGCTAATGAACTAAAACCTTTTGGACTACCGTATGTGCAACAACTGATGCAGCAACAAACCGAATTTTTAAAAGACAATAACATAGACCGACCTATTAGCAGCGAAACGATATCCCTATCACATGCTTTGGATAAAGCACTTTACCAGTTGTTACAAAAGGTGATGGTAGAACATCCCCAGGCTGCTGATATATGTAAAGCTTATCTTGACGCAATAGATCCTGTAAATGGCCCCTGTAGCATTAACCGCCGCAACCTAGAGCTTTCCATGCAGCAAACAGTGGCAGGCATCGATAACCTGCTCAATGAAATGAATAAAAAAATGCAGCAGGTATATCCGGCATACTACAATAAATTTCGCACCGATGGAATTGAATATGATATATACGTGGGGCAATCCATCAATCCGCAAAAACCTTTTACCAAAGACCATCTCCATCAGTTGCACATCATACAGCTGGAGTATATGCGTAAGATAGCATTATTAAATGCAGAACAACAGCACTCCTTATTGGTACCACTTCAATCAACACAGCTAATTTTTGTGAATAGTGATGTAATTGATATCACCTTTAGGGAAGATGAGAAACGCTTCGATGTGGAAGGAGCCTACAATATCCACTATCAGATGATCAAAAAACGTGTAGATAAAGTACATATTCGCGATACCAAGGAGCGTCTTACACAACCCGGTAAAATTGCTATTATTTATATCAACGAAGCAGATGTGGAAGATTATGTAGACTTACTGCATGCTGAAATAAAGAGAGGACATTTTTCTAATCTCGAATATTTACTACTCGAAGATTTGCAAGGCATCAGTGGATTGAAAGCATTACGTGTGACAGTAGCATCTTAAAAATATGTACGCACTGCCCTGCGTGTTTTCTTTTGACTGGCCTGCCATACGGCTTTAGTAACAAAATGTCCCATTACTGAGCCTAACAGTACATCACTGGCCCAATGCCTGTTATGATAAATACGCGATACAGCTGTCACAGAAGCGATAGTATATGCTACAGGCGCTACCCATTTATGCTCCTGAAATTCGAGCGATAAAGCGGTAGCCACGGTAAAAATCGTATTGCTATGGCCACTGGGGGATGAGGTATACCCTTTCTTTGTAAAGGGTAATGCATAATCCCAGGAAGAATTGGTAGCATCAGGACGGTTACGACGAATCAACTTTTTTGCAGCTGTGTACATTACAGTCGATATTACTAATGACTTGGCACCGGTGAGACCAGCGGATTCTATCTTAGGCTGATGTGCCAGCGCCCCCACTGCATACATTGCCGGAAAAATATAAAGACCATAAGTATTACCGAAAGGCTCTACTACATTAGCAATGCTTTCTACGGCATTGGAACGATTATGTTGTACTACATTCCGAATTTCCCAGTCTGCCAGTAACAGCCCACCCGTTCCCGCCATTACTATTGAAAATCGCATCCAGTCGCGTTTAGTCCAATGAGCGGGTCTCGTAATAGTATATTTTACTGCAGGAATAAAGCTATTTAAGTAATCTTTGTTGAGCTTGTAATGGGGAGTCGTTGTGGCTTCTTCAAGAGTATCGGATAGAGCGATAGGGGAAGTTATGCTGTCTACTTGTGCTATTGCTGCTTTACAAAAAAGAAACCAGCATCCTACCAACAATATCCGCACATATAAAGCCTTTTTCATCAAAGTAATTTTCAATCACAAATATACAAGCAAGAGATACACTTTCTACTTCAGCAATATGTTTTATATAAGCTGGTGTGTCTGCTTCACTATACCCATTACAAAAGTGCTTTGTACATGACCTACATTATCAATTTGACTGAGTTTGTTTACATGAAAATCATAGTAAGATTCCATATCCGTAGTAATCACTTTTAATAAGAAATCAAATTCTCCAGAAATACTATAGCATTCCAAAATTTCTGGCATATCCATGATAGCCTTGATAAATTTGGAACCGGCAATTTTACTGTGCACCCGGAGCGATACATGACAAATCACCATCAGTTTTTTACCCAATTTGGCCGCATTTAATAAAGCTGTATACTGAGCAATAATGCCCTGCTGCTCCAGTCGTCGGATGCGGTCATGAACAGGTGTAGTACTCAGGTGTATTTGATCTGCAATTTCTCTTACGGTAATCCGCGCGTTATGTTGCAATAATTTTAGTATAGCCCAGTCTTTATCATCTAGCACAAGAGGCTCTGTAGTAACTTTTTCTTTTATCGTTTTAGTTTTAGACATAAAACATTATATTTTCCTAAAATAATATCAATTTACATTATTTTATCCTAAAATATCAAATTATACCTATTATTTTGTTCTTTAGAAGTAATTTTGCAGATGCTTTTCAAGGGGGTGGAGTGTATCACAATACGCATCAAACCTTAGAGCAATTTTCATTAGATAATTAAAATTTAAACATAACGTTACATATGTCTACTACAACAAAATCGCAAATCGACTTTGACCTGAAGTATAAAGTAAAAGACATTTCACTGGCCGATTGGGGTCGCAAGGAAATTCGTCTTGCAGAAGCTGAAATGCCAGGCTTAATGGCTTTACGTGAAGAATACGGTCCTTCTCAACCGCTAAAGGGCGCGCGTATTGCAGGCTGTTTGCACATGACCATACAAACCGCCGTACTGATTGAAACCCTAGTAGCACTGGGAGCTGAGGTAAGATGGAGTTCATGCAACATCTTCTCTACTCAGGACCATGCAGCTGCTGCTATTGCCGCTGCCGGCATTAGCGTATTTGCATGGAAAGGTCAAACTCAGGAAGAAGCAGATTGGTGTATAGAGCAAACCTTATTCTTTGGTAGTCCCGACCGTCCGTTGAACATGATTTTGGACGACGGTGGCGATCTTACCAATATGGTACTGGATAAATACCCCGAACTGGTACCTCATGTAAAAGGTATTAGTGAGGAAACCACCACCGGTGTGCATCGCTTATACGAGCGCATGGCTAAGGGAACTTTACCTATTCCGGCCATTAATGTAAACGACTCAGTAACTAAATCCAAATTCGATAACAAATACGGTTGTAAAGAATCGCTAGTGGATGCTATCCGTCGTGCTACCGATATCATGCTGGCCGGTAAAGTGGCTGTAGTAGGTGGGTATGGTGATGTGGGTAAAGGTTCTGCTGCGTCGCTAGCAGGTGCCGGATGCCGCGTCATTGTTACCGAAGTAGATCCGATATGTGCGCTTCAGGCCGCTATGGACGGTTATGAAGTGAAAAAAATGATTGATGCAGTAAAAGAAGCCGATATCATCGTTACTGCTTCAGGGTGCTGCGATCTGATCACAGGCGAACACTTCAAACTCATGAAGGATAAAGCCATCGTATGTAATATCGGCCACTTTGATGTGGAAATTGATGTAGCATGGCTGAACGAAAATTATGGCCATACCAGAGACACCATCAAACCTCAAGTGGATATTTATAATGTAGATGGTAAAGACATCATCCTGCTGGCCGAAGGTCGTTTGGTAAACTTAGGTTGCGCTACCGGTCATCCTAGTTTTGTTATGAGTAACTCTTTCACTAATCAGACACTGGCACAAATAGAACTGTGGAACAACCACAGCAAATATGAAAATAAAGTATATGTGTTACCTAAGCACCTAGATGAAAAAGTTGCTCGCTTACATTTAGCAAAAATCGGTGTAGAATTGGATGTTTTAAGCGATAAACAAGCCGCTTACCTCGGCATTCCTAAAGAAGGACCATTCAAACCGGATTTTTATAGATATTAATATTTTTCGCAATTCATTTTAGCTAACAAAATGAATTTCATTTAATTGATTTTCAATTATTTAAACCCGTCTCAAAAGGACGGGTTTTTAATTTTTTACAAAAAAAACAGATTGGATTTTTTTCACAAAAAACTGATATCTGTTAGCTTTGCTTTAGACCGATGCGGAGTACGATTTTATATATCATTGCTGTATTTCTCTTAACACTCTTTGCTTATAAAGAGGTAGTTGCAGACTTGCACATTATTTCCACACAACAAGAAACAATTTGTGAATGTGAATCGGAAAATGCAGAAAGATCTCTGGAAGAAAGAGGAACTGAACATGAGCAAAAACTAATAACCGAAACATTCGCTTTACCGCATTTTCCCGAACCTCAATTAGCCGAAAGACCTATTTATCAACCTCCCTATATCGGTACAGCTTATACCGGAACCATTACCCCACCTCCCAAATTCTCTCATTCCTAATCTATAGGACTACTTTCCAAGTATCCTCCCGATATGCAATTGTAAATTATGTAACTGTATCTGCGTGCAGTAAACTTTCAATAAACAAGTATACTGCAATATTATCAGATATAAATATGGCTCTAATATATAACCTTTAAAAATTTAATACAGATGAAACGGATATTTTTCGCATTGACATGTTTATTCACAACTACATTCATTTTCGCTCAGGTTGATAATCCAAATAAAGTCATCAAACTCGATCCTAATGTGCACCTAATTAGCGAACTAAAATTGGATCACAACAAGGAATATGGACTAAAAGCAAAGGATATTCAGGACCTATTCCCTTCCCTTGTAAAAGAAAAAAGAGTAAATGAAAGATTCGGGAAAAACGCTTATAGAACAAAAGTGATTAAAGTAATTGATGAAAAAGCATTAATCCCTGTTATGGCTGCCTCTATCAAAAAACAAGATGTAGCAGTGGATATTCTAAAGAGTAAGTTAGTTACAATTGAAAAAGAAATGTAAAAATTTCACTCTTTTGTTTCATAATCCTACAAAAGCCGCTTTATTAGCGGCTTTTATTATACAACCCATTTTTCGCCAGAGGCGTCAAAGTATAAATAACATTCATGAAAGCCTTGTGGGCCCTGCTCATCACTTGGCTGGCAATTACAGAAAGCGAGTAAGCTCCAATAGAACGATATGAAACCCCATTCGTCGGTGCCTAGAGGCTGACGGAAATTAACAAAGTAGGCTTAGGCAGTGGCAACTGGAGGTAAATTTTCCTTCATTGCCAATAACAAAAAGCTCAGGTTACTAACGGACCCAATATAGTAACTTACACTTTTGAAGATATCTAATATATTGTACCGGAGTATGTAGAAGCGTCGTATATAATCAAACCTTAGGTAATCTCATTTTGATTTATGTAAAAAAGCATAAATTTCATCTTATAAAAAAAGCAGTTATGAAGCGTATCATTTTCATATTAGCCATAGCCCTCCTCATAATGGGATGCGCATCTACGCAGAATGCAGCTACCACACAAGCCGAAATTGAGCAAAAGATCAATGAACAGCGCTATACATTCGTTGCACAAAGCGTAGTACCTACCGAAGACAGCCGGTTTAATCCGCGTCTTATGTTTCCTCAGGGTAATAATTTGTATCAACTTACTTCGAGGTACGATCTCAAAGTTACACCTGATTCAGTAACGGCTTACCTGCCTTTCTTTGGTCGCGCCTTCACTGCCCCGTTAGATCCTACCAAGGGTGGTATACAATTTACATCTACTAAATTCACCTATAAAAAGAATATTCGTAAGAATAATTTTCATATCACTATCTTGCCTCAAGATGTTTCGGAAATACAGAGCATCTATCTCACCATTTCACCCTCAGGATACGGTTCGGTACAGATTACCAGCACTAACCGTACCCCTATCTCCTATCATGGCATTATTGAAACCCCTTAATTCATATCAACAATTTTTCACATTTGTGAGTATTTAATGGGGTTTTAACGCCTTCATCCGCCGAAAAGGTTGTAATTTTGCCAGATGTTTGATACGGAGTACAGACCACTAAAAATAGCGGTTTTAGACTTAAACGCAGGACATCCGAATCAGGGCATGCGTTGTATCAGAGAAGTGGTACATCGCTGGGCGGCGGAAAAAAATGTCGATATCCTATACGATGTTTTCGACGTACGTGTGAAAAACGAGATTCCTGATCTTTCTTACGATATTTATATTTCCAGTGGTGGCCCCGGCGACCCTTTAAGCACAAGATTTGATGATTGGGACATACAGTGGAATCGTTGGTTAGGGGATGTAGTGCGATGGAATAATAACCCGGATAATACGATTAAAAAATTTGTATTTCTGATCTGTCATTCCTTCCAGCTGGCAGCTCGTTATTTCAATGCCGGGTTGATTTGCAAAAGAAAATCCACTTCATTTGGGACCTTTCCTGTGCATATCCTTCCGGAGGCAGTCGAAGATCCCGTTTTCCGCAATTTGAAGAATCCTTTTTATGCAGTAGATAGCAGAGATTTTCAGTTAATACAACCAAATATCGAATTATTGCACGATATGGGAGCCTATATCACCTGTATCGAAAAAGAACGTCCGCATGTACCCTACGAGCGCGCAGTAATGGGCATTCGTTTCAGCGATTATATCTTCGGCACACAATTCCATCCAGAAGCAGATGCCGAAGGCATGAGTCAGCATTTTCAAGAACCACAGAAACGCGAAACGGTCATTCAAAACCACGGACCTGAAAAATTAGCCCGTATGTTGGAACACCTCAACGATCCTGATAAGATTCATTGGACGAATAAAAATCTCATACCCAATTTTCTTAACGAAGCTTATAATCATTTGGGCGTTGAGGCGGCGGTGGCATCCACATAATTCGTTGGATATAAGCTTATGGTTTTTCTTTGAGAATGCGTAATTCCTTGGGATAATAATTATTGATGCGGGTAGGTAATACATTTACCCAACCCAAGTTATGCCCCCTATATCTGATAACATTCCAGCCGGCATCAAGTCCGGGTATCTCAATATTCTTCCTTTGTAGGTAAGCAATAGCAGTGCTGGCATCCACTTCTGTACCCGATACTTCAGTATGAATGAGTGGGCTCATGGCCAGCGCATGATCAGGAATAAATTTATTATGTACCAATGCTCCTGCCAGCGTACCTGAATAAACCACCCTCAGATGCTGTAGTAACAAATCATAATCTTCATACATTACTTTGGGCCAGGCATAAATACTTCCTTTTACATTCTGGAGTTCTTGCTCCGAAATATCCATCCACGAATCAAGCTGCATGGCCAACTGTCGCGTTACAGGCCGGCTTACAAAGCGGGTTTTATTCTTAAACTTTTCACCATCATTCTTCCGAAAAGCAGCAACAAAAAAACCTTCACCACGTAATAGATGGGGCCAGAAACGATAACCATAATTACGTAGCTGCGATGTCGTTTCTACAATATGCCATTCCGGCTTGGTATCTAAACGGATATTTGACAAACTGAATGCAGTCGACAGCCAATCCAGTATATCCTCATCTTCCTCCTTCGAATAGGAGCAGGTAGAGTAGATTATAATCCCATTCTCCTTCAATGCGGGCATTACATCGGCCAGAATCCTTTGCTGACGTTGACTACACAGGATCACGTTATTTTCGCTCCACTCCTTAATCGCATCTTCGTCCTTTTTAAACAAGCCACTGCCGCTACAAGGTGCATCCACTACAATCACATCGAAAAACCCCTTGAGCTTAGCAAAATCACGCGGATCATTATGGGTTACAATTACATTGTTACATCCCCATTTCACGATATTATCCTTCAATACATTCACACGCTGCCGGATCACCTCGTTGCTTACTAGCAGACTGCTTTTGGACAGTAAGGACTGAATAAGTGTAGATTTCCCTCCCGGCGCTGCACATAGATCCAGTATTTTTAAGGGTTTGGATAAATCCACCGTTTGCTGTAATACCTGCTCTATAAACATGCTGCTGGCTTCTTGCACATAATAACAACCGGCATGAAATAACGGATCAAATGTAAATGAAGGACGTTCCGATAAATAATATCCATGAGAGGACCAAGGAACCCTTTCTATGGAGCCGGGGAAAATATCATGGATTGCTTCCGACTTCTGTGGATGAACTCGAATGGAAGTAATGGGTGTTGCCGATGTATGCACGTTCAGAAAAGCCGCTTCATCAAAGCCTTCCACACCTTGCAACGATTGAATTAATGGCTGAGGGATTTGCACTTTTCGAAACAAATAAATCAGTTAAAAACGAATAGCAAAACGCTGTTTTTCTTTAAACTCTTTGCGAAAACTAATGATGCCAATATAGAACAAATCAATATCACAGGTCACCGCTTCATGTTGCACAATATTAGCCCAGGCATTATCCATTTCTTTGCTCCAGTGAATATCGTCAAATATTAGCAATGTATCATTATGCACATGGGGTAATAACTGCCTGAAATACCTTTCCGTCGGCTCCTGTCGATGATTACCATCGAGAAAGACAAAGTCGATACCTGGGTTTTGCATTAAAACAGACTCCAATATATCATCAAAATTACCTATAATACTTTCAACATTGGTAAGACCCAAAGCTGCAAAGTTCTCACGCGCTTTTGCAGCAATGGTAGATGCTCCCTCAATAGTGATCACTTTGGCCTGCGGATTGGCTAAAGCCAAATAACTGGTAGTAATACCCAAAGAAGTGCCTAGCTCCAGTATAGTGCGTGGCTGATAATACTTCACCATACGATACAGTAATTGACCAAACTTTCTAGGTTTTACTGCAGTTTTTGCGATAGAGGCAACACTTCTTCTGTTGGAAGATGTAATAGCAGAACCAGCTCCTAAATCTTGTATCAGAAGTTCTGTGTTATCCGCCAACATGCGGGTACGTATCGCTTCTACTCTTTCATAATCCTCATACTTCGTAAAATCGTTCATCACTTTTGTGATAAATTCAAATACAAAGGGCGAATGCGTTCCATGCCCTTTACTATTGGCAGCATGTATGTAAAATTGGAAATACTTAGCTGCAGCTTGTAATGGTGAATATACCAAGGGTACAGTCTTTTTTAAACGTTCAACAAAAACTCACATCATTTTCTTTCCCATAGCTCATACGTAAAATCGTATGCATGACGTTCATCTGCGGTATTCTTGATACTGCTTACCAAGCGCCACTCTTTTTCATCAATAGGTGGGAAAAAGGTATCGCCTTCTATCACCGTATCCACCCTAGTCATATATATCTTGTTAGCTTTGGGATAATACATTTTATAAATCTCTCCGCCTCCAATTACCATCAGCTCTTTCACGTCCATTTCCTTCACCAAAAATTCTACATCCTTCATTGTATTCAGTACGATCGCACCTTCAATCTTTAAATCCTTTTGCTTGCTTAGCACAATATTTTTCCTTCCTGGTAAAGGTCGTTTAAAACTTTCAAACGTCTTACGCCCCATCACAACAGGCATCCCCCAAGTAACATTTTTAAAATGCTTCATATCATCAGGCAGATTCCACACTAGCCCGTTATCCTTACCTATTACGTTGTTGTTGGACGCTGCTACTACCAGAGAGATATTCATGTAATACAAAATTAAAAATAATCGAATCCGTTTCAGTGCCCTTATACAGCAACCGGAGCTTTAATTGCCGGATGATGCTGATATCCTTCCAACACAAAATCTTCGTACCGAAAGTCGAAAATATTTTTCACCTCCGGATTAAGTTTCATGGTAGGTAATGGATAGGGCTCCCTACTCAACTGCAGCTTTACCTGCTCCAGATGATTGTTATAAATATGTACATCGCCAAAGGTATGAATAAACTCTCCTGGCTGCAAATCACAAACCTGTGCAATCATCATGGTAAGTAATGCATAGGATGCTATATTGAAAGGCACCCCTAAGAATACATCAGCACTCCGCTGGTAGAGCTGACAGGAAAGCCTTCCGTTCGCCACATAAAATTGGAACAGCGTATGACAAGGCATCAAGGCCATTTCCGCAAGCTCCCCCACATTCCAGGCACTAACAATCAGCCTGCGGCTATCCGGCGTTTTCTTTATTTGTTCAACTAGTTCACTAATCTGATCAATCACTTTACCATCCTTCCCTTCCCAGCTACGCCATTGTTTGCCATATACAGGACCTAGATTACCGTTTTCATCAGCCCATTCATCCCAGATGGTTACACCATGTTCTTTCAGATAACCGATATTCGTATCCCCTCTCAAAAACCATAACAACTCATAAATAATACTTTTTAGATGTACTCTTTTAGTAGTAACTAGGGGAAAACCTTTTTGCAGGTCGAAGCGCATTTGATAACCAAACACACTGATAGTACCTGTACCAGTACGATCGGTTTTCTGTACACCATTATCCAAAATATGCTGAAGTAGCTGAAGGTATTGTTGCATGGCTGCAATATAATGATTCTACCGCTTGTGTGGGTAGGGAAAAACTTTTATGTGGGCAAGCTGTTAATTGTGTATTTTTAAGAAAAACAATATGTCGGAACAAAATTATAACAACCATGTCCGTTACTACATACCGCATCACTTCGTTTTTTACCCAATTAGCTGTCTTCTACTCTTTTTCGGAGTTTACAAAGCCCTCAAAAGTGAGGGTGAGCTAGCGGCTGTTTGGTGGATGCTTACAATAATTCTAGCATTAATTATAGGGTTATCCTATATGTTGAGACAGCATTATGCCCTAACGCTGCAAAATAGAATGGTTGTACTAGAAACGCATTTGAGGTATTTCAAGCTTACAGGGAAAGACTTTGAGCCAGTGGAACGTCGGCTAAGTTTTCAACAAATTGCAGCGCTTAGATTTGCATCGGATGAAGAATTTCTTTTCTTACTACAGAAAGCTGTGGATGAAAATACCGATCCCGCAACTATAAAGCGCTCTATCAAAACCTGGCGTGCCGATTACCGAAGAGTTTAAGCGCCTTTACGTCTACGGATTTCTTTTAAAATCAATTTCAATTCCCGACCGGTTTGTCCTTTTACGGACGTATTTTCCTGTGCACGGCGCATCAAATAAGGGATAACGCTTTTGAGCGGTCCGAATGGCAAATATTTGCTCACATTACACCCCAATTGTGCCAGATTGAATGTGATATTATCACTCATTCCGTATAACTGGCTAAAGTTCACATGCGGATGGTCGAATGCAATACCCATTGTTTCCATCTGCTGCACTGCCAATAGATTACTGTTTTCGTTGTGAGTAGCTATGAGTACGGATACCTTGTCCAGATTATTTAGACATAGCGTAACACCTGCATCAAAATCGCGATCGCTAGCAGCCTTATCCGGCTGTATAGGTGATGGATACCTGAGCTTTTCAGCACGCTTTCTTTCCTTTTCCATATAAGCACCGCGTACCAGCTTGGCCCCCATTATAAACTTTCTTTCTTTACCGGCTTCAATACAATCATGAAGAAAGGCCAGCCTATCATGTCTGTAATGTTGTATGGTATTAAATATGACGGCTTTTTCTTTATTAAAGGAATCCATCATCAACATTACTAAAGCATCTATAGGATCCTGTATCCACGTCTCTTCTGCATCGACCAATACTCCTACGTTTTGCTTAGCAGCTCTCTCGCAAATACGCAACATGCGAGTTCTTACCCGATGCCATTCTTCGCGTTCTTGGGGTGTAATTTCTTCTAGAGCACAAAAATATCTCTTTATAAGAGACCCCTTTTTACTATGCATCAATGTATCGAGTTTCTCCAGCAACGCAAACCTAGCCAGCCCCGTAATTTTTATACTCATAAACGGGATGTTCGGCTGGGAGGCTGCATAATCGATTACCCGCACAAACTCTGCAGCGGCATGATCATACTCATCTTCGCTTCCTTCGCCTCCTTCAGCACCATAGTCAAGAATAACATCTACATGAAACTTTCCTAAGGTATGGGCTACAGCTGCAGTTTGCTCAAGCGTTTCACCACCTGTAAATTGTCTGAAGATGGTTTTCCGGATAAGGCCACTAATCGGTAATCCCACTTTCATGGCCCAGGGAATTAGCGTAGTACCCACCTGCACCAGCATAGGGTGACTCATCATACGGAATAACCTACACGATCTCCTCAACTCCGCATCCGACAGGTATCGAAATGCGAATTCCGTGTTGTCAAAAGATATTGAAGCCATATTATTTTAAAAAAATACAGCTACGCTCTTCAGATTTATATGAAATGACGAAGAGAAGTCGTAAAGCTCTTCCTCTCAGATGCGGTTTATAGCAAACCTGCAAGTTCTAGACTTTTCTTTTTCAGTCGTCGTTCCTCAATACTTTCCAGAATAGAATCTGGTTCTAGTATTAAAGAAGTGCCATTTTCTTTCCACCAGGGGTTTTTCTTAAGTTTGAGTAGCGCGATTACTCCTGAGAGATATTTCCGGTCTTCCTGAGCATGCCATTGTTCTATCCATTCAAAATCATCAGTGGGCACAAATTTTATATCACTGAAGCTTACGTAGACGCGCAAATATATGTCATCATTCAATTGGTTGGGCTCATGATGATATAATTTTTTATATTCGTATTTATAATCATACCTAAGTGCAGACAAATCACTCAATACTGCTGAGGCTGTAGGAAAACTACCTGCGCCTTTTCCATAGAAAAATTGTTGATCGGCAAATCCGCTTTCTATCACCACTCCGTTATATTCGTTTCTTACAAACGATAAAGGATTATCGGCGGTCACGAACTGTGGCAGCACAAAAGCAGCCACGCCACCTTCCACCAGCTTTTTAGCTTGTGCTACCAGCCTTATCTGTTGACCTCGAGACTTGGCCACTGCCGCATCCGATTTATGTATGTTTTGTATTCCTGTAAAGAGAATTTGATCGGGTGTGGTAACAATCCCATAAGCATGACATAAAAATATCGTCCATTTGTTCAGTGCATCGTATCCTTCCACATCCAACGTAGGATTACTTTCGGCAAAACCCTGCTGTTGTGCTAGTAATAAAGCCTCTCTGAAGCCAAGACGCTCATCAAACATCTTCGTCAAAATAAAGTTGGTACTGCCGTTTACAATAGCCCGGATGCTATGTAATAAGTCGTTATCGTAGTATTCTTCCAGATTTCTAATAGCCGGAATGGATGCACATGCGGAAGATTCATATAGGAAGGAACGGCCGGTTTTTTGTTGTAGTTCCAATAACTCCTGCAGATGCTCTGCTATCATCTTTTTACTGGAGCTCACTACATCCTTTTTGTTCAGCAATGCTGTTTTTACGATATCAAATGCTGCATTTGCATCATCGATAACTTCTACGACAACATTAATTTCTTCATCCTGCAGTATTTCGTCTTTATCAGTTGTGAACAATGATGAAGGAGCATTTCTTTTTTTATCAGGATGCTTGATACATACTTTTTTAATGTATGCACTTAAGGAGGGGGTTTGTTCCAGCACTCTGTACAAGCCTTCTCCCACTACTCCAAATCCAAACATTCCTATTACTAGCTGTCTATGTTTGCTCATTTATGTATAGATTATATAAATTTCAATATAGTTATAACCCTATCCGTGCGTGTAAATTATTTACACAATTCTCCCTGCTCAATAAAGCTACTGATAGCTGCAGTGAGCTGCTCAAATTCAAGCAAGAATCCATCATGTCCATAATCAGAATTAATCAGTTTTACACGGGCATTGGGAATATGCTGCGCCAAAAACTCCTGCTCATACAATGGGAATAATATATCACCTTCCAAGCTTAACACTAAAGTCTTGGCTTTGATAGTATGCAATGCAGCTTGCACACCGCCTCTGCCTCTTCCCAGATTATGGGAGTCCATACTTTTAGTAAGAGCATAATAGCTAAATGCGTTGAATCTTTTTGAAAGCTTTTCGCCTTGATAACGCTGATAGCTTTCGCTTCTGAATCCTTCTATCATTTCATCATTGAGGTCAGCCTGGGTTTTATTATAAGCGATATCGGTGCGATAAGATAGTAACGCAATACTGCGTGCTACTTCCAGACCTTTTTTTCCGGCATCTTCTTTCTTTTCCCTCCAAGTACTGTCTGCTTCAATAGCAAACCGTTGCGAAGCATTGAATGCCTTTCCCCATGGAGAATGAACCGCATTCGTTGCAATGGGTATAATATAGGAAAACAGATCTGGATCCTGTACAGCCCACTCCAATAACTGTTGCCCTCCTGTGCTGCCTCCAATACCAATTTTTATTTTATCGACACCAAGCTCTTTTTGCAACAAGCGATAAGCCTGTACCATATCTCTTATGGTAAAGAAAGGAAAATCGTGATAGTAGGGTGCGCCCGTATCGGGATTGATGTCCAGCGGACTAATACTTCCATAACAGCTACCCGGCATATTCACACAAATGATAAAATACTTGGCTGGATCAAATACACGTCCTTCCCCCACCATTTCCGGCCACCATTCATGTGGTTTGCTGTTAGCTGTAAGAGCATGGAATATCCATACCACATTATCTTTATTTTCATTCAGCTGACCATACGTAGTGTAGGCCAGATGCAGTTTCTGCAAAACTGCTCCACTTTCCAATTGAAACGCTCCTGTGTGTGTAAATATCTTATGATCCATATTTTTTAGAAACTGCCTCACCGTACCAACTGCACTGATGAGGCAGTTGAAAGTAACTCTGTATTAAGCGAAAATGTTAGCAAATGCTTGTTCGAAATCGGCTTTAATATCATCGATGTGTTCAATACCCACGCTGATACGAATCAAATTATCCAGAACGCCTGCGCTCTTTCTTTCTTCTTCTGTAAGCTGTTCGTGGGTGGTAGAAGCTGGATGAATAGCCAGTGTTTTAGCATCGCCTACATTTGCCAAATGGCTTACCAGCTTTAGATTATCGATGAACGCACGTCCTTTTTCAAATCCGCCTTTAATACCAAACTGGAGTACGCCACCCGCACCTTTAGGTAGATATTTCTGAGCCAAATGGTAATACGGGCTGCTTTCCAATCCCGGATACCATACGAACTCTACTTTATCGTGAGCCTCCAGCCACTTAGCCAACTCCAAAGCATTATCTACGGTACGTTGTACACGCAACGACAGTGTTTCCAATCCTTGCAACAACAGGAAGGAGTTGAACGGGCTTAAGCAGGCACCAAAATCACGCAATCCTTCTACTCGGGTACGAATGGCAAATGCAATATTGGGGAGCCCTAACGGATTGCCTTCGCCAAAAACTTCCCAGAACTTCAGTCCATGATACCCTTCCGAAGGTTCAGTAAACTGCGGGAATTTACCATTACCCCAATTGTAATTACCGCCATCGATAATAACGCCTCCAATACTGGTACCATGACCACCAATCCATTTGGTAGCAGAATGTACCACTATATTAGCGCCATGTTTAATGGGCTGGAACAAATAGCCTCCCGCACCAAACGTGTTATCTACAATCAGCGGAAGATCCACTTCTTTTGCCAGTGCCGCGATTTTTTCAAAGTCGGGAACATTCAGTCTGGGGTTACCCAATGTTTCTAAGTAAATAGCTTTGGTTTTATCATCAATCAGTTTTCTGAAGCTTTCGGGATCATCAGCCTCAGCAAAACGCGCTTCGATACCCAAACGCTTGAAAGAAACTTTAAACTGATTATAAGTACCCCCATAGAGGAAAGAACTGGTTACAAAATTGTCTCCGGCCTGTAAAATATTGTTGATGGCCAAAAACTGAGCTGCCTGACCTGAAGAGGTGGCCACAGCCGCTACCCCTCCTTCCAATGCTGCGATGCGTTGTTCAAACACATCGGTTGTGGGGTTCATGATACGTGTATAGATATTACCAAACTCTTTTAGACCAAAAAGATTGGCAGCATGTTCGGCATTCTTGAACTGAAAAGAAGTGGTTTGATAAATAGGAACAGCACGGCTACCTGTTGTAGGATCCGGTATCTGACCTGCATGTACCTGCAGGGTCTCAAAACGTAAAGCGTTACTCATAAAGTGAAGTTTTTTAAGTTAATGCGTGAAAAATAAATTGTGAAAACTAAAAACCAGAAGTGAAAGACTTTAAAAGTCCAAAAGAAGATATGTTGCTATGCCCCGAAAGGCATACAACAGCAGCAACAACACATCATGTGTGTGAAGCAGTTATGAGCGATATGATAATATTGTTTTTGCAACATGTCCTCTAAAATTTTCTCAATTTTTAGTCTAAAGGTTCCGTTCCAGATCCTTATCAAGAGGGCATTTACGAAAAAAGCCCTCCTGTAAGCAGGAGGGCTTCAAATATGTTTGAATACATCACATTCTAACCAATATTGAAACTTCCAGCTTATCTTTCTACGCTTACAGCGTAGTAGGAATTGGCACCTTGTTCCGCGTCACTGAAACAGGTTGCCAAGGCTTCATTGGGCCTATACCCTCTGCCTTTCTTGATAAGTTCCTGATCTACATCAGGATTCAAAGAACCACGTCGGCCGCTGCCAACGAGGTGCAAATATAATACATTATTCCAAATAAAAAAGTTAGAATTGAGAACGCTTAAAACTACCTAACCAATAAAGTATTGACCATAAAAAAAGCTTCACCGTATTTATGTGAAGCTTTTTAGGGACCTCATTATATTATTAGAACTTATATCCTAAAGTAATCCCGAATGAGGTATTGTGAATTTTGTCATCTTTGTTTTTAGCGAGTCGGGCCATTCCCAAATTTGCATTCAGATTGAATGAAAGTCCCATGCCTAACTGATAACCTACCAGCAGTTTTCCTCCAGCATCTACCTTTTTCAAACCTGCGTCATCCCAATCGCTCTTGCTGGAGACTTTATCGTCAAACAAAGAACCTTTTACTTTACCCACACCAAATCCT
>Ga0182748_1000065_pt1 | contig 137384 bp, 126 predicted proteins | sample eDN3rd37CKraftOP_FD_128877 | JGI IMG/M metagenome (GOLD analysis project Ga0182748, IMG submission 128877) | Enriched Organic Plus compost microbial communities from Emeryville, California, USA - eDNA 3rd pass 37_C Kraft OP (version 2) (version 2) ... | reverse complement strand
TCTGCCTTTTGTTTCTTTAAAGTTAGGGCAGCAGATGGAGCTTATTTATACCAAGATAATACTTCACGATTTATCCCTTTTTCTTGTCTTTATTCTTTTGAGTACAAACTAACGATATTTCTTCGATAATAAATATGGCTAAACAATCGGGATTTCCGTTTCTGATGTTGTTGTTCCGGATAAATTATGAATTCCATATCTCTAATATTTGTTTTTTATAACGATTTGGTTTTAATAGTTTGTTTTTCTTCATTTTGGTTAGGATAATCCTCATTTTAGCAACGTAAGTATATCTATTTAGAACCAACTTTGCAGATATACTTATACAGTTAAAACATGGAAAATAAACAGAAAGAAAAAGTTTGGTTCATTACAGGATCTTCAAGAGGTTTTGGAAAAATATGGACAGAAGCCGCTTTGAAACGAGGAGATAAAGTCGTTGCTACAGCACGCAATATCAATAGTATTGCCACATTAAAAGAAAAATATGGTGATCAGGTCTTGATTCTTGAAGTAGATGTAACCAATGCGTCACAAGTACAAAACGCTATTAACAGGGCCAACGAATATTTTGGAAGATTGGATATTGTGTTTAATAATGCCGGATATTCTTTGGTAGGAACCATCGAAGAGAGCAGCACCGATGAGGTAAAAGCCATGTACGAAACCAATATTATGGGACCTATCCACGTGATTCAGGCAGCATTACCTATACTGCGGGCCCAGGGTCATGGCCATATTTTGGGGACATCCAGCGCAGTTGGTATTTATAGCAATCCTCTTATTGGGTATTATTGTTCTTCAAAATTTGCGTTTGAAGCCATTTACGATAGTCTATCTAAAGAAGTTGCCGGATTTGGCATCAAAGTAACGCTGATTGAACCGGGAGCATATAGTACAGAATTTGGCAGTGCTGAATCGCTAAAAATAGCCAGCAAAAAACTAGCGGATTATGATGATTTGAAAAGCAGTTTGATGGAAAATTTACAAAAACTGGAACGAGGAAATCCTTTAGCCACTTCCGAAGCTATATTTGCTGTTGTCGATGCTGACAATCCGCCGTTGAGATTACTTTTGGGTAAAAACGATCTGCCACATATCCAACAAATCTATTCTGAACGCATCCAGGAATGGGAAACTTGGAAAACTATTTCAGAAGCAGCCCAAGGGTAATCCATCTAAGATATTTTTGACACGCTTTTATTCGCTTTTCTTTTTTTAATGAAAAGCGAATATTGCTTAACTTGTAATCTCGAATTTTATAACATGGTTTCAAAAAAATCGAATCATTCTGTAAAAAGATTTAATACGCTGGCTGACGTAATGGAGGCATCTGGTTTTCCACCCCCAAAGCATCCATTAATCGTTTTGTTGAACGGTGTAGACAAACCACTTAAAGGTCGAGCTCCTAACAAATCGCATGTATTGAACTATTATAAAATAGCTTTTAAACCGGATGCTGGAGGTAAATTAATGTATGGTCATACCAAATTTGATTTTAAAGAGGGTGGTTTGTTTTTTGTGGCTCCCCAGCAAGTTCTCTCATCTATTAAAGAAGATAAGCAAAAGGAAACTGAAGAACAAAAAGTGCTTAGCCCACAGATTACACTGCTTATAGATCCTGATTTTTTACTGCAATATCCGCTAGCACAAAAGATCCATCAGTACCACTTTTTCTCTTATGCTACCAATGAAGCGTTGCACCTTTCGGACAAAGAAAAAGAAACCATTCTGTCACTTTTCAGAAATATAGAAGACGAACTTGAGAACCGTATAGACGAGATGAGTCATCATGTGATCATCTCCCAGATTGAACTTTTGCTAAATTATGCCCAACGATTTTATAACAGGCAGTTTCTGACCCGAAAACAAAACTATCCGAGTATAGCCGAGCGCATCGATCAATTGTTGGAGGATTATTTTAATAGCGATAAGGTGCTGAGTGGGGGAGTTCCTACCGTTAATTATCTCGCTGACCAGCTGCATATGTCAGCAAGTTATCTAAGTGATCTATTAAGAAATCTTATAGGGCAAAACACTCAACAAATCATTCATAATAAAATGATTTACCGTGCTAAAAATAAGCTATCTTCCACAGCTCTCAGTATTTCTGAAATTGCATTTGAATTGGGTTTTGAACAGCCTCAATCCTTTAGCAGATTATTTAAACTAAAAACCAAACAAAGCCCACAGCAATATAGAGCTCAATTCAATTAATTTTTACAATTGATTAAACTCACCGGTATTTTCACCTACTGCATAGTCTCACGATTTTTGAGAAAGTGCGTATGTATGGTGAATGTATGTTGTTTTTGCTATTTCCTGAATAAGCATAAAATCTGGTTAAATTCGTAACAGAAACTTTATGGACTATTTACAGAAAATAAGAAGGCTATATCACCTGCCTGAAGAAGAAAATTCCGGGTTTCTGCAGGACTGAAAAGAAGCACTATATTAATTTAAGACGCTTGACTTCCAATTTAATATTATTTAACGTTACAACATAAATTTATTATCTATATTGTATTCGATAATAAACCTGTACTATGATGAAAGTAATATTGCCTTATCTGTTGACCTGTGTTTTGACTGTCTTTCTTTCAATTTGTACTGATGCTCAACAGATCAAATCCTATAACGTTGATCAACAGATTATTAAAAATGGCCTGCCGGCAGGCTGGCTCTTAGCAGAATCTCGAGGTTACTCTTTCACCGTTGAAAGACATAGCAAGCACATCGATAAAACACAGTTAAAAATTAGTAGCGTACGCGATAGCAATGGATATTCAGGTGTTTTGATGCTGAATATCCCTGAAAACCTAGAAGGGAAGGAGATTGCTTTTGAAGGAAAAATCAAAACAGAGAATATAGCTCCTGATGGATTCGCAGGATTATTTCTCCAATTAAAGCCCAAAGTTGACTTCGAGAATATGGAGTCCCAGAAATTGAATGGAACGCATGACTGGGAAACATTTGGTGTCAGGCTTAAGTTAAAACCCAAAGAAACACGCAGTATTGCCATTGGCACCTTTATCGTTGGTAAGGGGACAGCCTGGTTCGCCGATCTTACACTTGAAGTAGATGGTAAGGATTATACTAGGGCGCTGCAATACCCCAGCATAAATAAAGCAGATACTATTTATAATTTCTGTTCACAGTTGAGAGAAATTTCATTAACGACAGATAATATTGCCAAATTAGCTCATACTGCTCAGATTTGGGGGATGTTAAAATATTTTCATCCTGCAGTTACTTCTGGAAGATGGGATATGGATACGGAGCTTTTTAAATTTATTCCAAACCTGTTGGCAAGTAAGGATCAGGCCGCTACCGAACATCTTTTGAGTGAATGGATCCAGCATTTTGGCCCCTTTCAACCGTCTGTCGAGCAACCGACTATTGCTGCAGAAAAAATTGCAGCAGCAGCCAACGATGAATGGATACATAAATTGCCCTATTCCAATAATCTCAAAGAACAGCTTATTGCACTGTCCCGTGTGATACCAGTAGTACCAAACCAATATATAGACTATTTTGAAGGTGCCGGTAACCCCCAATTTTATGAATACAGTTACAGAACTGTTCAGCTTTCCGACGTAGGTTTTCGACTTCTGGGCTTATTCCGATATTGGAACGCCATGCACTATTTTAACCCTAATCAAAAGTTATCCGCACAACCATGGGATCAAGTATTGACAGATTTTATACCGCTATTTGTCGGAGCGAAAACCAAAGCTTCACTGGATGGAACTTATCTCAAGCTTTTTTCAAAAATCAATGATACCCATGCATTTTCTTACCTTTCAGACTATTATCATAAAGATATATTTGGCCCACGTGCCGTAGGATTTAAGAGCGACTTTATTCAGAATCAGTTGGTGGTCACAGGGCTGGCAGATGATCAGTTCAAAAATGGGCAGGAGTTACAGGTCGGCGATATTATTATAGAGATTGCTGGAGAACCCGTTTCCGGTATCATGGATTCATTGAAACAATACGTCGCTGCTTCCAACGAAAGTGCTCTAACGCGTGACCTTCCGAGTCGGATGTTAAGAACTACGGATTCCCTGCTAATGTTGAAGATTCACCGCGATGGTAAGGAATCGGTTTTTTATATCCCCACGCGTGCTATTGAATCAATAAAATATACGGATGCAGAATCGAAGCCCGCCATCCGGAAAATGAAAGACGGCATTTTGGTTGTGGATATAGGTGTCTTTAAGGATTCAGATACCCAACGGCTTAAAGATAGCCTGCAAGGACAACGTGGGCTTATTTTGGACTATCGTAATTATCCTTCGGCGAGCATGCATGATGAATTGCGTGATATGATCTTTCCATCAGAAAAAGACTTTGTAATATTTTCGACGAGTAAAGGTATGCGTCCGGGGCTATTTAAATACACTGATCCGGTCAAGGCGGGCTCGGCAAATCCAAAAGCTTTTACCGGTAAAGTCGTTATTTTGGTTAACGGGCGCGCCCAGAGTGCATCTGAGTTTCAGGTGATGGCATTTCGAACCATACCCGGATCTATGGTTGTTGGCTCTCAGACAGCAGGAGCAGACGGCAATATCAGTTGGCTCCCACTTCCACTGGGTTATTCAACTGCTTTTTCGGGTATAGGAGTGTATTATCCTGATAAAAGCGAAACACAGGGGATAGGTATTGTACCCGACAAGATTGTATATCCCACAATTGAGGGAATACGGAAGCATCAAGATGAGGTACTACAAGCAGGTATTGATTTGATATTAAAGCAATAAGGTCCCTGTTCAAGAGTGTTTGATATGGAAAGAACAAAAATTATATAAAAGCATTATTAAAAATGCAGCCAAGATATGATGATACAATTGACAATGACAACATTAACTTCAACCAGCTGCGGACAAAATAATGATCATAAATCTCATCTCTTGGGTTAAAAGCATGTTCACAGGGAAAAAAGATATTATTTTAATTTTGCATTTCATTTGACAAAGCAGAGAAATGAACAGTTCAGTCTCTTTTGGTAGGGTAAATCACTTTTGGAGCTCCAGCAATTTTTCATTTCTCGTCTGATAGTTAATTTCACAATTTGGCAGCCATTTTTTTAAGTTGTCCTTGTCCGTCTGCGTTAAGTAATCGTCATCCATCCGTATTGACTTCAAATTTTTCAACTGGGATATTTTTGGTGAAATATATTTTATGGGGTTGTTCCAAATTTCAAGTTTCTCTAAATTTTTGAGATCAGAAATATTATCAGGGATGCGTTCTATTTCGTTGTCAAATAGTAAAAGTTTTTTTAAATTTCCTAGAAATATTGTTTCTGTTGAAATGCTTTTGATCTTGTTGGTGTATAAATAGAGTACTTCAAGCTTTCTTAGTCTACCGTCGATAAATGAAAGATCCGAAAGCTGGTTGTCATCTAATGACAGCCACGTTAGGTTTGGTATTGACTTAATTTGTTCTGGGAGAAGTGTCAGTTCATTGCTTGACAAGTCAAAATGTTCCAAACTATCCAATTGAGAAAGATCGCAGTCGACTTGTTTAATCCCTGTCTTTGCAAATGAAATACTTTTAAGGTATTTTAATTGTGTGATATTGCAGGGAAATTCATTGATCGGATTATCAGCCATAATCAAGGTTTCAAGGGATTTAATCCGGAAAATTTGTTCTGGAACTTCTTTGAACTCATTACCTGCCAATAGCACCTTGTAAAGGTTAAATTTTTCAAGACCGTTAGGAAGCGATGTCAAACTATTCCAATTAAGCAATAGATACGGGCCCCTGCTATCCGTCTGTATCACAGGATTGACACTTTTGTAAGCGCTTGCCCTCTTCCTTGATGCTATTTCATTGCACAAAGAAGTCATTACATCCTTAACCGTCGATACTTCACTGCCCGTATTAAAGAGCCACGATTTTATTCTACTATCACAAACAATACAGTCTATTTCAAAGTTGGGATCCCAATTGACACTAGTTTCATCGAATTCAGGATTGTTGGCATAAGCACAACGAATAGTATTTGGAATATCTTCCACTTTTGTCGAGGTGATCAGGACTCCATCATCAGGCATAACAATTGTTTTTTTCCAAAACTTTGTTTTTGGCAATTCGGGATAACCTGCTATTCCAAAAATAATCCCTGCCTGACCTTTAAAGTTTTTCGGAAAAATGATATAATTGTGTTCTTGCCATGTCATATAGATTACAAAGACAGAAGATATATACAGGATTGTAAAAATGGATTGCAATGCCCAAAAGGATTTCCTATCTCTCGAAAATCTTTTAACCCAATAATCAATTAGGTATAGCATCAATCCGACTCCAATAAAGATCAATGCTAAAACAATGAGGTAACCATATGTGAAAACTACAATCAGCAATCCAAGTAGGATTGTCAATAAACCTAGTATTTTCAAAGATGAACTTATGAGTCGTTTCATTATTGTCTTCTTTTTAATACTCCCCAACATTCCGCCACAGTACAATATCAAAGTCAGTCAACAGCTGACAAATTTTACCCTCACTGTCCCTTCCGACGTAAGTAGCATAAAAACCGTCTCCATACCCTGTGGAGAAAAAGACGGCATTTTGATCGTCCATTTGCGATTGTTAAATTATATTATTTATACATTATATTGACTCTGGATCATTCCATTTCGGGATACCGATAAACATTTCATTTATAAATTGTTCAGTATATCGCTGCATCCCAGCTTCCCCCTTATCAAAGTAAGAATTTATTTTTGAACAAACTTTAGGAGTATAGCAAAGTTTGACACGGAGGTTCTCTACCCATTCGGCGCGAATAACAATAGTTATTAACCTTTTCGTGTCTCGGGATAAACCGATTACCGTAATATCTTTACACATTCCGGCAAACCAGTCGATAATATACACTTTGGTACCAGCGCTAAACTGTTTCGTGCCGATACGGGTCTGTCGTTTCCCTTCACCGTAGCTAATTTCTTGTTTGATGTTAGCGACCAATGTCCATAATGGTACAGGTTTTAAATGATCCATATTGATTCAGTTCTATTTGAAATATGGTGAGATCTAATGTTTTATAAAAGATGTTCCGGTACTTGCACTGTTCTTTTCACCATCAGCACTATAGTTAAGCTATATTTTTAAATATAAGGCCGCTATCAAATATAACTATTTGGAATTATTATTCCGCTCATGCTTTTTCGATGCTGCAAATTTTTGTAAGTTGGTATAATAGAAAAGTAGCAATTTATGCAACAAACTACAAAGCCAAACGCTCACTGATCTTAACAACAATTATCTGTAGCGTTTATCTTGTGACTATATTTTACCATCATATGAACAAGTATCTTTCTGGTATTGTGTACTGGATTCTGACAGCTTTAATCCCCGTTACTTTTGTCACAATATTTGTTTTTGAAATCAAGGGGATTATAGAAATTATTCGCAATCAGAAGAACTTGTCTTCAAAATTTTACCTACCAACAATAATTTGCTCAATCACAATTTTATACACGCTATTTAGTCCCTACAGGCTTGATTCAGAAAAACTCGAAAGCGACGTTGAATTTAGAATCTGTTATGAAGGAACTCAAAATCAAGCTTATATCCTTTTCAGAAAAGACAAGACATTTGAATTGCATTGGACAGGCGCTTTCGGATATAATGAATGGAGGACGGGCAAATGGCAGAGTGCAGGTAATGTGCTAGCGCTCGAATATAATGGAAAAAAAGTTGAACAACTTGGCGAAGCGATTTTGATATTAAAGGGCTATCTAAATCCAATCGGAAAATCAAACTAGGGATCTTTCTGAAGGTTTAGGGACAATGTTAGATGGCTGAAGGGCAGGGTAATGAATCGAAACAATCGTTCCACGATGACGTGTGTCCGATCAAATGAAATACGGACGAAAGAATGATATCAATACATTTAGCAAAATTTTTATAATTTTGTTTTACGAGACTTAGTTCTAAATATATCCTCATTCAAAAACAAGTTGGTAAATATTTTGTATATTTAAATCGGGGAGGTTATTATGGCATCATTATTAGAATCAAGAGAAGAACGCAGAAAGTTAAATCAAGCAGCAAAACAGGCTTCCGAAATTGCAAATAAGGAGAACCGAGCTTTAGATTTATCTATTCAGGTTGTAGAGGACGGGTATGTCGTTGAAAAACATGTAGATGGAACCAGTCAGATTATAAAAAAGATAGATCGGATTAAGAGTAAAGTGAAATTAAAAAAAGGTATTGTTTTATGCCTAGAGCCAAAAGGTTAAGAGTATTTGCCGGTCCAAATGGTTCGGGTAAATCTACTTTATATAAACAAATTAGTAGCCAGTTTAATACTGGCTATTTTGTTAATTCAGATGAGATTGAACAGGAGATTAGCAAAGCAGGCTTTATAAATCTAAGTCGCTTTGGATTAAAGCTTACTCAGGAAGACTTGGATCATTTTTTTTGCCAGGATCAATCAATAACTCTTTTACAAAAGGCTGAAGCATCTGGACATCCGATATCTATTGCTATTCGCGAAAATATGATCGTGGACAAGTCCAAGGATACACATAGTTACGAAGCTTCGCTTATTACTTCTTTTATACGGTATCATTTACTCGAAAATGGTATTAGTTATTCATTCGAAACTGTAATGAGTCATCCATCTAAACTGGGAGAAATTGAAGAAGCAAGTGAAAGAAAATATAGAACCTATCTTTATTTTGTTTGCTTAGATGATCCATTGATTAATATTTCCCGGGTTGAAATTAGAAAAGAGAAAGGCGGCCATGGGGTGCCACAGGATAAGATCGTCGACAGATACTATCGTACTCTGAGCAATTTGTTACCCGCAATTAAAGCTTGCAAAAAAGCTTATTTATTTGATAACTCTGGTGAAACAATGGTTTTGATAGCGGAAGTATTGCACGGCGCGATCACCATTCTATTGCCGGAAAACAAGCTTCCAAATTGGTTTATTGAATACGTTGTCAATAAAATTAATGAATAGGCCTTCCTTTTATTTTATGCTATCTAGCTTACTAAGGTGTAATCTCCTCAAAAAAATAGCTACGACTATTAATGTAATTTTATAAATTGGGGATGACCTCTCCCCTTAAAACTGGAGCATTTAAAAGTAGAGAATTCGTTTATGCAGATATGTTGTATGGAAGGATAAAAAGGCGTTTACAGCAGATATGAAGCCTATCTATGATGCTCCCAATAAACAGGCTGCACAGGCAGCGCTGGCAGATTTTGCCGATAGATGGGAATCCAAATATCCCTATGCCATAAGATCATGGCGGGAGAACTGGGACGAACTGACCGTCTTTTACGACTTCCCACTTGAGATCCGACGAATTATCTATACGACCAATATCATCGAAAACATGAATGGGAAGATCCGTATATACACAAAGAATAAACTGTCATTTCCCAGCGATGATGCCGTTCTGAAATCTGTATATTTGGCTTTGAGAGAAATCTCTAAAAAGTGGACGATGCCTATTCAGAATTGGGGCATTATCCTAAATCAGTTCTTAACTTTATTTGAAAAAAGAGTCCAGTTATGTGTAAAGTTTTTTACCAATTAGGGGATTTGCAACATGATGTTTACAAAAGCTTTCGTTACGTCAATGTTACATTAGCCTACTGCGTCATTGTTTATATTTGTATCGTACACAAATCAAAATGCTGTGCATTAGATATCATACAACCTATGTTAAGACGAGTCATATTTCAATTTCTCTTACTGATAAGCGCGATGCTGCTGATCGTGAAACCTTTGATCGGGTTTTCATTGTATCATCAGGCAAAGACGCAGGGCGAGAATGAGTTTATCACCGTTATCAAGGCCTTTAGTAAACGAAAACAAGAATACCTGGATTGGGTTGATGTAAAAGATAGTGTCTGTCTGACGCTCTCGCCGCTTCGTCACTTTGTCACCAAAGTAAAGGAGTTTTTCATTACCCACTTTTTCAACACGTTCTTTCCGAATTCGGGCACGTTTTCTATTGGTAACTTCGTTTCTAAAATAGTATTGCCGCTCGAACGGCTATACCTGCGTAATCTTCAGCTGACTTTATGATAAAAAAGCCGTTTTAATCGTATTGAGTGGGTCCCAATGGGACTGCAAACATTCATTTATTTTAAAATAAGCTTTTTATATGTTTCAGAAACTTGTCCTTATGGGGCATGTACTGCTCTGCTGTAGCCTTTTTAGCTATGGACAGGAGAGTCATGTGCCTATCAAACTCAACCAGCTGCTTTCTTCGGTAACGCAGCATGCGCCATCCTTACGCACCGACTATGTCCATACACTGGTGCAGCAGGCACGCGCAGCAGAAGTTAAAAACAATCGTCTACCGAGCCTACAGCTATCGTATCAGGCAGACGTCGGATCCAATAATAATGTGCCGGGGCCTTACTTCGGTTTTGGCCTGGTACCGACCAATAACGGTGGTATACGCCCCAATAATAATTATCAGGCTGTGAGCAGTAATCTTGGCATTGCGGCCTTCCAGTGGGAGGTCTATAATTTTGGCCAATTCAATGCCCAGGACCAGCTTGCGAAGGCGGAGGTGGCCGTAGAGAACCGTCGTTTTGAACAGTCGAAGTATGACTTACAGTCCTTCACGATCTATAGTTATCTGCAGTTATTGAAGTTGCATGACCTGATCGGCATTCAGTCGCGCAGCATAGCCCGTAACCAGGAAATACGTCAATCGATATTTGCGCTGGTCAAAAGTGGTATCCGGGCAGGAGTGGATACCAGCATGGCGGATGCTGAAATATCGCGTAGCCAGCTTGGCCTCATCGAATTGGATAATCAACAACAGCAATTGCAGATTCAGCTGGCTACGCTGGCTGGTATGTCCCCAGCGCAGATTGTAGCGGATACCACTGCAGAGAAGATTCTTTTCGAACAGGTAAAGAACGCACCCATTGAACTAGATGGCGGCCGTCAGCATCCTATGGTCGCCTATTATAATGCGCTGTTCGACAAGACCAAGATGGAAGAAAAGCTGATCGCCAACAGTTACCATCCCAAGCTGTTTCTCTCGGGTGCTGTATGGGGCAGGGCATCCAGTGTACATAGCGATAATAATTATGGTTCGCTAGCCGATGGCTTTGGCCTACAGCGTGGTAATTACCTTGTTGGTCTAGGGATCAACTACAACCTGTTTGATCTGCGCCGCAAAAAGGTGAAACTAAACACACAGCGCCTTATGGTGGACGAGGCTGGGCAAAAGCTACAGGAACAACAGGCCAACATCGCCATGAATATTGCACAGTCGGTCACGGAAGTGGCGACCGCTGAAAAAAGGCTAATGGAAATTCCGCGTCAGACCAAAGCTGCAAATGCCGCCTATCGCCAGAAGTTTTCCTTGTATAAAAACGGCCTTATCGATATTGTGGAGGTCAATGTTGCACAGAACATGCTCAATCAGGCAGAGCGCGATTATATCACCGCCAAGTATAATTATTATCTGGCATTGTTCCACCAAGTGGTGGCACAGAACAATGTCGATGGCTTTCTTCAACTTTTTAACTAATCACTTATTATGTCACTTGTCACAGCTGCTTTACGAAGGCCGATTACCACAGTGATCATCACCCTGAGCCTGCTGCTCTCTTCGGTACTCGCTGTACTGAACATACCGATCGATATATTTCCACAGCTCAATTCACCGACAATTTACGTCATTGAATCTTACGGCGGGATGTCCCCACAGCAGATGGAAGGTTTTTTCTCCTCCCGGATGCAGGATCAGTTTCTCTATGTCAACGGAATCAAAAATATATCCGCCAAAAATATTCAGGGGCTTACGCTCCTGAAACTTAGTTTTTACGAAAATACTGATATGGCCGAAGCTTCAGCGCAGGTAGCACTGCAGGTAAACCGGGCCATGAAGTTTTTCCCGCCGGGAGCATTGCCGCCGCAGGTGGTCCGTTTTGATGCCTCCTCTTTACCTGTGGGACAACTGGTGCTTTCTTCAAAGACAAGAAGCCTCAAGGAGATCTACGATATGGCAAGCACGCTGGTGCGGCCCATGTTTTCTGCGGTACCGGGCCTCTCTGCACCGCCACCCTTTGGCGCCAATTCCAGGACGATAACGGTCAATGTGGACCCAAATAAATTGCGGAGCTACAACCTGACCGCCGACGAAGTGGTGATGGCGTTGTCGAAATTTAACGTGATGTCACCATCCGGAAACCTGCACCTCAACAATACGATGTATGTAACCACCATCAACTCCCTGATCAAGAATGTCGCAGATTTTGCTGATATCCCTATTCTGACAAAAAATGGGATTCCGATTTATATCAAAGATGTCGCACGCGTATCTGACGCCTCGGACGTGACGGTAAGTTATGCACTGATCAATGGTCGGCGCTCTGTTTATATTCCTGCCGTTAAGACATCAGATGCGTCCACCTGGGCAGTGGTCAGTAGCCTAAAGGCCAAGCTGCCGGAAATCCAGAATCTGCTCCCTGAAGATGTGAAGGTGTCTTATGAATTTGACCAGTCAGTAGCGGTTATGAATTCGGTGCAGAGTCTTTTGCACGAAGGGGGGCTCGGTGCTTTGCTTACCGGCCTCATGGTACTTTTGTTTCTGCGCGACTGGCGGAGCAGCCTGATCGTGATAGTCACCATACCGGTATCCATCCTGATCGGCGTCCTGTTGCTAACATTGTTCGGCCAGACCATTAATATCATGACCTTGAGCGGCTTGGCTCTGGCCATTGGTATCCTTGTCGATCAGGCCACGGTGACCATAGAAAGCATACACCAGCATCAGGAACAGGGTACGCACAAGCGTAAGGCGATCTATAATGCCTGTCAGGAGATTGCCGTTCCGCTGCTTTTGATCCTGTTCTGTATTTTGGCCGTATTTGCACCTTCCTTTATGATGACGGGAATTCCTCGGGCGATGTTTCTGCCACTTTCTTTATCCATTGGATTGACGATGATCGCTTCGTACTTTATGGCCCAGACCTTGGTGCCTATTTTATCCAACTGGTTGCTCAAAGAGCATCATATCGGTCATTTCAAGTCCGACTCGCCGGGCTTTTTCGATAAAATCAAAAAACGTTATCGCTTCAGCTTATATCGCTCGATGCGCCATAAAGGCAAAGTCATCATCGGTTATTTGGTGTTCACGCTGGCGCTTGCGGCAGCGGCATTTGTGTACATCGGCAAGGATATGATGCCCAAAGTCAACAATGGGCAGTTTCAGCTGCGTATCAAGGAACCGGATGGCACCCGTCTGGAGCGCACCGAGGAATCTGTCAAACAGGTGCTGCAGGTAATCGATAGTACGGTCAACCATCAGGTCGCCATCAGTTCGGCCTATGTTGGTCTGGTGCCCAGCAGCTATGGGGTCAGCAACCTCTATGTATTCAATACCGGGACGCATGAAGCCGTGATCCAGGTGAACCTGAATGCGGACTACCACGTCAATATGGATGAACTCAAAGATGTCTTACGGCGTAATATCCATTATAAATTACCCAAATTGCGCCTGAATTTTGAGCCTATTGATATGACCGAAAAGATTATGAGTCAGGGAGCTGCAACGCCGATTGAGGTGCGCATAGCTGGAAAGAAAATGGACGAACTGAAGATCTATGCCGATCAGGTTGTCAGCTCATTGCGGCACATCGACTATCTGCGTGATGTGCAGATCGCGCAACCGCTCAGGCTGCCAACAATTTCTATTTCGATCGACCGTCTCAAAGCCTCCCAGCTTGGTCTGCAGATGGATGATATTGCTCGTTCGGTAACGGCCAGCACGTCCTCGAGCCGGTTTACGCAGAAGATCCAGTGGCTCGATGAAAACAATACCTATACCTATCAGGTACAGGTGCAGGTGCCTGAATATGTGATGAATACAATGGACGAGCTGCGTGAAATTCCGCTGGTGAAAGGGCAGCTTACACCAACTTTGGGCGATATCGCTACTTTCAATACACAATATTTACCAGGTGAATATGACCGGCAGGGGCCAAGGCGGTATTTGACAGTGATGGCAAATATCCATAAGAAGGACCTGGGGACAGCAACAGCTGACGTGCAACAAGCTATTCGCGAACTTCCGGCTCCACCACGCGGTGTTGTGGTGGAAATGAAAGGGATGTCGACACTATTGCTCGATACCATGGGTAGTCTGCAATTAGGTTTAGCCTGTGCAGTGGTTGTTATATTTCTGCTGCTGGCGGCGAACTACCAAAGTGTGAAGCTTTCGCTGACCGCATTGGTCACTATTCCTGCAGTGATCCTAGGATCCTTGGCCATGCTATTGCTCACCGGATCTACGCTCAACCTGCAATCGTACATGGGTATGATTATGTCTACTGGGGTCTCCGTAGCCAACGCCATTTTGATCGTATCCAATGCTGAAGCGCTACGGCTGGACTTCCGCAATGCAAGGACTGCTGCCCTGGCCAGCGCGACAACGCGACTACGTCCCATCCTGATGACCAGTATGGCGATGATTGCCGGTATGATTCCCATGGCCATGGGAATGGGAGAGACGGGTGAACAGGCCGCGCCCCTGGGGCGGGCCGTTATCGGTGGCCTTTTTGCCTCCACTTTTGCGGCCCTCTTTATTCTGCCGCTCCTGTTTGTTTGGATGAAGGAAAAATCTAAGTTCGATTCAGAATCACTGTTGCCACAGGACGAGCCCGATCATCGAAAACCGCTGATGGAAAAAGACGCGTATAGTGTAAACTAAAAAAACTTAGTTGGTTTTCCGAATCGAAATCCAACAGTAGGAACTGCGATGATAAAAAAAGAATGTAGAACAGGATGAGAATCGTATTTAAAGATATAACCACCAAAGGCAGCATGTATGCCCTAAAGATAAAATTGAATAATGAATAAGAAAATTAAACGGATGAAAAAAATAGGCTATTTATTATTGTTGACAGGCTTACTTTCCGCTTGTGGTCACACCGAAAAGCCGATTGACCTGACGCCGAAAAATCCGGCTAACGCCGGTACCTATCAGACAACAGTCATACAAGAGAAAGTCATGTCCAGCAGTGTGCGTTTACCCGGTAAGCTCAAACCCTTTAATGAGGTAAATATCTATGCCAAAATGAACAGCTTTGTCAAGCACATCCATGTGGACAGAGGGACAATTGTCAAAAAAGGCCAGCTGCTGATACAGCTGGAAGCACCAGAGATGCTCGCTGCGGTACAGGCCGCGCATTCACGTTTTGTACAAGCACAGGAGACCGCCTCTGCGAGTAAGGATAAATATAAAAGGCTCAAAAATGCCGCACAGGAGGAAGGCGCAGTATCACCACTTGATCTGGACAATGCGCTATCAAAGATGAAAGCTGACGAAGCGATAGCCATGTCGGAAAAAGCGAATGTGGAAGAAGTTGAAATGTTGCAATCTTACCTGAATATCAAAGCGCCATTCAATGGTGTCATCGTGCAGCGTAACGTCTCTGAAGGAGCGCTGGTGGGACCTGGAAAAGGAAATGATCAACCCCTGTTGATCCTGCAGGATCTCAATAAATTACGGTTGGAAGTGCAGATCCCCGAGACCTATGTCGATAAAGTAGATCTTTCGAAAAAGGTCGCTTATCGTTTTAATAACACCCCGAATAAGGTGTTTGAAGGGATGATAGCCCGTTCAGCAAATTCGTTGGGCGCCATGCAGTCTGAAGCGATAGAGGTCGATGTTGCCAACTCCGATAATAAACTCAAGCCCGGTTTATACTGTGAGGTCGATATTCCATTGTCTGCCGGAGCCAATTCTTTATTGGTGCCATCCAATAGTATTGTACGTTCGACAGAAAGGCAGTATGTGATTCAGCTTATAGATGGCAAGACACATTTTGTAGATATCAAAGAAGGGGTATCCACGCATGATTCTACTGAGGTTTTTGGTAAGCTAAATAAAAGCGATCAGATCTTGCTGCATGCCAATGACGAAATCAAAGAGGGTGTCAAACTTACCTTGGATAAGTAGGTATACTGTCCTTTTTTTAGATGAAAGGTCAAGAAAGACCTTTCATCTTCCCGATAGTAATCTATTTGGATCAAATTCGTCTCTTTTGTTTAATGCTGAATCATAAATTTGATCAGTCAATTTTTAAAAATCCCTAACTTAGTTATTGAACAAAATTTATTTTTATGGCAAATAGTATTGTACAAAAAAAAGTGAGTGACCACCTTGCTAACGAAAGGACATTTTTGGCGTGGATCCGAACAAGCCTCGGCATAATGGGCTTTGGATTTGTGGTTGTTAAGTTTTCGCTCTTTATTCGTCAGATCGAGTTGGTTCTGAACACCGGAGCAGTCCCCCAATCACAACATGGATATTCGGGCGTTGTGGGTGTAACCATTGTGATTATCGGTGCATTGACAGTCATATTGGCCTTCTTTAAGTACCGTAAAACAAATAGGCAAATCGAAGATGAAAATTTTGCTCAGGGCGCCTTCGGGATTACCATTACAGCAGTACTGATTTTTATTATCGGGATTATTTTGAGCTGGTATCTTATAGATAGCTTGCAATAAATATCTATGCTGTCTATCGTAAAGGTACCGCGTGTTTCTTTCTTCATTTTACTCTTTTTTAGATACCGAATGGGAGACAATTTACTTTTCCGGCCATCAGCAGCCTAAGATCTTGAATGATATAGTCGGCGCGCTCCATGTTACTGATCGTATCGCCGTCAATATCCAAGCGAAAATCATCGCTATACGGTTAAATCTTTAACCCCAATTCTGTCAGGTTATCCGCCTACATAATGACACTTTACATCCGGTCTGAAGGGGAATGGCCTTTGCCTTTGTGGATTGCTAAGTGAGTATTGAAAAGTATATTACGGTGTTTTTATTATTTTAGTAGCATTCAAAGACAGCTGCAACATTAATTTCGTGAGCAAATGCGTAAACATATTTCTATTCCAATAAGACCATTAGATCATCAACCTAGCCTGGGGGTTGTGATCAAGCGATTGTCTGACATCGCCGAACTGAGATCACAAGAAACAGAACAGTCACATCGGCACGATTTTCATGGTTTTTTAGTGATAGAAAAAGAAACTGTTGACCTGGAGATTGATTTTCAGCGGTATAGACTTGAGCCGAGCCAGATTTTATATATCCATCCCAATCAAATTCACCGCACCATTGATTTTAATAATACAAAACTATTTTTTTTGGGCGTAACAGCAGAAAATATCACACCCGAGCATCTCAATGTATTGGAAGAAATTGTACCCGCTAAGCCAATCACGATAGAGAGAGGTGATTTCATTGTTCTTACAGAAGGGCTGTCCCTATCATCCCTGTTGTTTGAACGCAAACAAGATAAAATGTATCCATTTTTCATGATACATAGCGCTAACCTAATCGTGGCGCTTTTGACCTCCCATTATATGAGGCAGGTCGCCACCGTCAATAATCCAACAAGGTTTAACATCATCGCCAAAGCATTTGCCTTGTTGTTGGAGAAAAAATTCATGACGCACAAACGTCCTGCCGAGTACGCCGAAATGCCTAATATATCCCTAGTTTACCTAAACGAGTGCATCAAAAATACAACTGGCTTTTCCATTACGCATCAGATCCATCAACGTATTGTTCTGGAAGCCAAGCGCATGCTTTATCATTCAAATAAATCAGTAAAGGAAATCGCAATAGCACTAGGATATGATGACCATGCCTATTTTTCGCGGCTCTTTACAAAAGTTGCAGGGATGACTGCACTGGCTTTTAGAAAGCTAAACCGAGATTAGTCCAATAATTACCTATTCTGTTCCATTGTTTGCAGCCGATCCGGCCCATAACTTTGTCGTATAAAAATTACTAATTATGAGTATTATTAATGACAGAGATTTCCCGATCGTGTTCGTCAATATCGCACACGATACACAAGAAGAACACAACCACGCTGAGGACCTGAAGGAATTTGAAAAACTTGTCAGCCGCCATGAAAAGTTTGTTCTTATCAACGAAGGCGGTTCACCGGATAGGGAGTATAAGCACAATAGGGAAGAGACTAAAATGGTAAACAATTTCATGCGGACGAACCGGGCCAAACTCAAAGAGTTTGCAGTGGCTATGATTCATATTGAACCTTCTTCGCTCAAGAGGCTGGCATTTAAACCGTTCCATCATATTTTTGAAAAATTCTGGGGCATGAAATTAGCATTTGTCTCAGATCGAGCAGAAGCGGTGCATCTAGCAAACAGCCTTTTAAGACTGGAAAAGGAATAAAATAGCGAGCACGCAATAGGAAAGATATAGGACAATCAATCGACAATAAAATTTATAAAAGTGGCACATTCTCACAAGCATCATCACTCCCCTAGAAACGGGACAACTTTAGCCTTCTGGCTTAACCTTATATTTTCGATCATAGAGATCATCGGTGGAATGTTGACAAATTCAACAGCGATCATATCCGATGCTTTTCACGATTTTATGGATGCACTTGCTATCGGTGCTGCAGTATTGCTTGAAAAAATATCGGGCAAGAAACGCACTTCAACATTCAGTTACGGCTATAGAAGATTTTCGCTGCTGTCTGCGCTTACAATGTCGGTCTTTTTATTGGTTGGCGCCGTATTGATGATAGGGACTGCTTATGATTCATTTTTAAGTCCCAAAGTTGTGGACAGTAAGGGAATGCTGTGGCTGGCCGTACTGGGTATTCTGATAAACGGTTTTGCTTTTCTCCGAATCAAGAAATCAGACGGGCATGGGCATGCGCACGATCACAACAGCAGGGCAATCATGCTGCACCTTTTGGAAGATGTTCTGGGCTGGGTAGCCGTATTGATCGGAGCAGTCGTTATTTACTATACTGGCTGGTACTGGATTGACGGCCTGCTGGCTCTAGCAATAGCAGGTTTTATAGGATATAATGCGTGCAAAAATCTGATCAGCACAATGAAAATTGTATTGCAGTCTGTTCCTGAAAACGTAAATCTCCAGCAGCTACACCTTGAGCTCAAGAGCATTGATGGTATTGAAGATATTCATGACCTTCATGTTTGGAGCATAGACGGCACTTACAATATCGGATCGTTGCACGCCGTGGTTGATCCAAATGGTAAACATGCGGAAGCTGATGTCCTTCTGTCCATTGTAAAATTAATGGAAAAACATACCATCCAGCACCCGACCGTACAGCTGGAAGAACGAAAAGGCAACTGCAAATTGATAGCCTGCTGATTCTGACATCGTCATTGATACGCGGCAGTGGGGATAATGATAAATGGTATATCGTTTTATTAAGTTGTAGCTATACTGTTTATCATGCCCCTAAAGATAAAGCCATGGAAAGGCCATACAGCGTACCAATAGATCCTTCCGGCGATGCCCAGGGGCCTAAAAGTCGCCGTCTGTATCAGCAGATTTTCTTCGATTTTAAATTCTAACCAGGCCTCGCCCGGGAGTTTCATCTCGGCATAGAGCAGCAATCTTTTTGTTGTTCTATCGGCGATTAGCACGCGCCAAAAATCAAGGGCATCGCCTGCAGCCAGGTCGCTTTTATTTTTTCGTCCCCGCCGCATACCTACGCCCCCGACTAATTGATCCATGAATCCACGGATTTTCCAGAGCCAATTGCCATAATACCAGCCAGAATTTCCCCCAATGGACCAGATTTTGGTCAATGAGGCTTCACTATTTTGGAGCGAGGCCTTACGGATATCCTTAAAGCAACCATAACTGGGTACTTCCAGCAGCCTGGTGAGTCCTCCAGATAAGATTTTACTGGTCTGAGCATCTTTCCAGCTCGATACAACATTGTCGCTTTCAATTTTTTGAAAGGCCAATTGTATGGATCCGCTGTAATTGATCAACTTAATACCGAGTTCGTCCGCTAGATTATTTGCCTTACAGATCACTTCCACTTTCATGCTGTCGACCAGGTTTTTGGCCAGGTGATAGGAAGTCGAAGTCACAAAATAGAGCCAGTAGGATGAGAGCCTCGGTGTCATTAACGGCAAAATATAGATCTTTCGTCTAAGCTTTCGTTCGGCAGCGTATTGGAGTAGCATCTCTTTATAGCTCAGGATGTCAGGGCCGCCAATATCGTAGCTTTTGTTAAATGTATGTGGGTTAGCGATTACACCGGTCATAAATTCGATCACATTGCGTATGGCGATAGGCTGGCATTTGGTTTTCAACCATTTGGGCGTAATCATAATGGGAAGTTTTTCCAGCAGATCGCGTATGATCTCGAACGACGCGCTTCCCGAGCCAACGATGATACCCGCCCGCAGGGTAGTGATAGGAATCCGCCCGTTCGCCAATATGCTTTCAACATTCCTCCTCGAGTCGAGATGTTTTGATAATCGGTCTGAATTAATTATTCCGCTCAGATAAATGATCTGTTGCGTGTTGGTTTTTTCAATAATGTTTCTGAAGTTGTTTGCGCATTCGGCTTCCATCTGCTGGAAATCACCGGATTGGGTAGCCATGGAGTGGATCAGGAAATAGGCGATATCAATTTCAAGCGGAATATTTTTTAAACTTTCTTTATCCAGGAAGTCGACTTCAATAACTTGAACATGGTCCGAGATTGCCGATGGATCAAAACGATCCTTATCCCTTACACAACAAATAACGTCATGTCCCTGTTCCAACAAAACAGGTAAAAGACGTTTTCCGATATACCCTGTAACGCCGGTTAAGAGAATTCTCATAGCCTGAATTGTTTATTGCCGCCATCAATATTTTAATACATAAATATACTAAAAACATATTTATCACGAGTTATTTTAGTTTAAATATATTCTAATTTAGAATATATCCAGTTCAGGTTTACTGGCTATAGCCTGCGGGTTCTTGAAGTGTTTCTGTAAAGAAAGAGGGAAATGGTAAATTGCCATTAAACACAAGAATAGGATATCGAAAGAACCCCAGTGGAAAAGCCAATTAAAACAATTGTCTGAACCCCAGAGATGAAACATTGTACAAAAATCAAAGTCAGAAAGAAGATGACAGATTATCATGTTTTTACAGAAAAGATGATAGATTTTGGCACGATTATTTATTGATAATCGTTATAAAAAGTATAAAATGTTAATCTGATTTTCGCTCGATTAATATATTTTTCATTGTATTCGTATTGTCGTAATTGTTGTATTTTAAAAATTTTAGAAGGTTTATATGTATGCAAGGCACATTTTGGATATAATGTTGATATTGACCCCTCCGCTGGACATACTGACCCCTCTATGGAGTTCGTATCTCAGTCCAACTGATGACCTGACAATATTACTTCTTTTTTCTTAGACTTTCACCTTTTAGTTCAATTCGATATGAGCTATGTATCAGTCTATCAAGTATTGCATCTGCAATTGTATCTTCACCGATCACATCGTACCAGCTGGCCACGGGCAACTGACTGGCAATAATGGTGGATGCCTTAGCATGCCGATCTTCAATTATTTCCATCAGATCCAGTCTTTGCTGCTGGTCCAGATTTACTAGTCCAAAGTCGTCGACAATCAGCAGATCCGTTTTTGATATCTTATCCATTAGCTTGTGCAGTGTACCTTCCAGACGTGCCATTTTGGTCTTTAAGAGTAGTTTTTGCAGGTTAAAGTACAGGACTTTATGTCCCTGTGCGCATGCCTGGTGTCCCAGGGCTGAAGACAGAAAGCTCTTCCCGCACCCAGTAGCACCGCTGATCAGTATGGGATCTCCTTTTTTGATGTACTCGCCCGTGGCCAGATTGGTAATCATTCCCTTGTCTAGACCTCTGGTAGCTACCATATTTATCTCTTCTATCGAAGCCTGATAACGGAACCCCGCATTCTGCTTAAGCCGCTCATACTTTTTTTCATCCCGTTCATCTGATTCTGCCTGAAGCAATAGGGACAGTCCTTCGGAAAGGGAGAGTTCTGTACTGCGGCGGGTTTCATTCAATGCTTTCCAGTTACGCTCCATACCATGTAAGCGCAACGCTCTCATCTGTGTTTCAATATTCATCTTATTTTATTATTGTTTATTTTATTATTGTTTATTTTATTCTGTTCATTCCTGCCGATCATTGTATTGCCGGTCCATCGTTTGGCTGATCAAACAGTGTCGGCTGGCTGCCTGCATAGTATGCTCTCCCCCTGATATTGGCATGCTCCGGCAGGGAGCTTTTTACGGAAGTTTCCTGCTGACTGTTTGCTGTTCCGTTTTCAAGTACATTCCTAAAGCAGTAGTAGGTATATAGCTTGCTTTTTAGTACGTAACTGCATGCTTTGTCAAACTCTTCTGCCGGGAAATCCCGTTTTAGCCTGAACAGTCCGTCACAGGTACGGAATAACTGTTCGGGATAACGTGCCCGTTCAAACAGAGCTTCCAGAAGTTTGGCGAACTCCGCAGAGTGTGCTTTTGCCCTTGTCAGGTACGTTTCATGCGAGCGGTTCTTATACGCCTGATGTTCGGACTTTAAATGTGCCGCCAGAGTGGTGTACGCATTTTCCCTGTAACTGCGTATGTGCGAGGCAATCTGTTTGCCCCGACAATAGATCCAGAGCATACTGCGTGTGTAAATGATCTTTACCTTTGCTCCGATATAAGCGAAGGGTACGCTGTAATAGTGTTTATTGCGCTGCAGGTAGATATGTCCGTTATCCCCAACTTTGAGTTCAGCGTAGCTTCAGCTCGAAGCGTTCTTTGGGAAGTTCGCCCAATGTTGATTTTTCGGAACTTAAGAACCGCTCTTCCCGACAGTATGGTTTTTGCTGCATCCGGGTCTGGTTGTGCTTTAACATACATACCTTTATAGCTTCATTGAGCGTATGGATATCAAAGAACTGCCTGTTTCTCAGTGGTGCAAAAACACGGGTATAGATCATTTTCACCTGATTTTCTACCAATGATTTATCTTTTGGGCGGCCTGCACGCGCCGGAACCACAGCTGTGCCGTAGTGATTGGCAAAGTCCTCCATGGCCTGGTTCAGGACCGGCTCATATTTATCGGCCCTGATGACCGCTGCTTTGAGATTGTCGGGAACAATGGCCTTTGGCACACCGCCAAGAGACTCCAGGCAGCTGCTCAGTGCATAAAAAAAGTCGGGGGTCTGCTGAGATGGTACAGCGATTGCAAACGCATAGTCTGAAAAGGGCAGGCAGGCCACAAATACCTCACAGGCGACCAGCTCCCCGGTGGACCTGTCAATATAATGGAGCTTTTTTCCGGAAAAGTCAATATATAGTTTATCGCCGGCGGTATGTTCAATCACCATGCTGCCCTTGCGCGAGACAAGCTGTTGCCTTAAATGATAGTTGAACTGTGGATAGCTATAACCGGTGGGATCACTTTCTATATATTCCTGCCAGAGCAGCAGCTTGGTAACTACGGTACGCTTAAGTTCTTTTTCATAATAGTCAAGACGGCTTTTTAGGTACTCAAACTTGTCTGCCTTGTAAGCAGGATTCCCTGCGTGGAACGACTTTTCCAACAGGGGATCCTCCTGTTTAAGAAGTTCTTCCGTATTGAAACCGCCGTCGGCCATCTTTTTGAGATAGGACTTCACCGTATTCTTGCTCATACCAAGGATGCGGGCGATTGTTTTTATCCCGCTACCGCTCTGGTACAATCTGATTAATTGCTTTATCTGACTCATTCGTTTTGGTTTTCCAGCCATCAGTGATCCAAATTGTTTGATCACTAAGTAACAAAAACTACTTGCTAAGGGGTCAGTATGCTCCAGCGAAATGAACTGAAAAATAAATTAGGGGGTCAACATGAGCCAGTATGGCAGTTGAATAACAGCTTTAAACGCAATATGCATCCCTAAATCTATTTCAATTTTGAGGGGTCAGCTTGTTCAAGTATATCCAACGGTGTTCAAAGTCGCTTATTACGTTCATAAAATTTTCATAACTCCTTAATTTTTCATAGTTGATTCTCTCTTTGCCACTTTTACCTACATTATAGTCTTTTATCAATATGTCCTGGATCAGCGTATCATAGATGGCATAGTGTTCAGGATTATGACAACTACAGTATTTCGTCGCAAAGGAGTAAAATAATTTCTCCTTCCCATCCTTATTTTCGATATGGTGACCAGAAGCTATCTCATGAACCAATGTTAAATCGCCTCTTTCTAATCTGGAATCAATATTTTTCACCCTTTCTTTGATATGATATGCTATTTTATAGGTGTCATAGATATTTGTGCTATACAAACTATTTATAGCAACTACTTTAAGATAAATCTCATCTAAATTATCGTGAGTAGGGAAGTGTCTTATTAATTTCTTAAGCGCTTTACCTGCATTTTTAACCGCAGGAAGATTTACCTGTGTATTGTTTTCTCGAGGGACGTCAATAGAGTTTTGAAGCAAATCCAGTTTTTCTTTATTGCTTCTGCTGTTATATTTTCCATAGGCTATATTAGCTTGTCTAGTTTATCATTATTTTTAGATCTTTCTGTAAATTCACAAAGAATAAACTGTCATTTCCCAGCGATGATGCCCTACTGAAACCTGTATATTTGGCTTTGAGAGAAATCTCTAGAAAAAGGAAATCCCACAATTTATCGTATTTCATTTTCCCAAATTATGACTCGCGTTTCATTTATGATGTTCCTAGCATTGAGCTGTTCATTATAAATTATTTTAGCATGAATTTTCTGATTTAAAGGTTTAAACGAATTTAAAAATCGGGAATCAATGTTATTTGTCTTTTGGTTTGACTGGAATAGGAGGTACTCGTTGTCGATAATGTAATCAGAAGGAAAAACACCTAAATGGCCACTACGTAGTTTATGCCCAATAATTTTATTGTCTGCTACACAAATGAAGAGTCCTTTGCTTTCATTATACTTCGCTTCAAGGGATGATCTCAACATGTCATTGACCATTTTTACAGTCCGAGATGTTTTATTTATCGTACTCGTTTCATTACTGTTTTGCCTAAAAAGACCAAATTCGACCGAAAGACTTATCTGCTCGTTTTTGACTACCAAATCTATCATCGGTTTTTCTTTTCTTGTAGAATTTACATTCTGATTAGCCACAAAACAGTCTTTATGTTGAGGAACTTCGAGTTCTATTTGATACGGTTTTAAATCGTACGTAGTCATTAACGCCGCAAAAAAGTCATAACGTATACTGTCTTCTCCAATATGTAGTAAAGGTTTGTGATTCAGTCTTTGCTCAAGAAGTGTTTTATAATTTTCAAATAGTCCTTTCATGGTATTTGATTTTACTACTATATTTTCCATAGATACGGTTATTGTAGGGCTTGTAATTTTTTGGTCTTATGTGTGAAATCGTCAATTAAAAAGGCAAATCGTCATAATTATCTATCTCTTCGTCTGAGATAGTATTGACATTTTTTAACGATTTGTTGATATCAGTAAGAAAATTAAAAACGTTAATTAATTTTCTTACGTTCAGATCATTCGCATTTTCAAAATCTGCAATGCTAAGAGAAAGCGTATCTCCCTCATCAAATAGATCATTCGCTTCGGAAAATTCTCCATTCATAGCGAGATTAGTTATGTTCAAATCTAATTCGTCTAAAAATTTATCAAGCTCAAACACGGTTTTAACTAGATATTCTCTGTAGTTTTCTGACATCCTATTGAATTTACTTATTTCTTTCTCCTGTTATTGCCTTCTCGATTATACTCTATTATTTGTTTTAGCTTGATCAGATATTCTTCTTCGGAATTGATTCGTAAATCTGGAAATCTAAGATCACATAAATAGTCTAACTCGCTTGAAGTAAGTTCATTTTTTTTTGATTTCTTCAATTTCAATTGTCATCGCTAAAAATAAATCAACATAAGCTCCGTTTGTCCTGATCTTACAAAAGCCGTTATTATCGTATAAGCTAATAGCTAAAGAAGTTCTAGTTTTTTTTATTTTTATTTGATAGGCTTTTCAGGCATAAAATCCTTTAGGCTACACTCTAATCCTGTTGCCAGTTTGTTTAATTGATCGTACGTATACATACTGGGAGAGTTTTCAATTTCAATTTGCCCTATATATCCTGGAGTTACACCGAGCATTTTGGCAAGTTTAGCTTGGCTTACGTTTTTTTCCTTCCTTATCTTTCTAATCAATTTAACAATTTCCCATTCTATTTTGGTTTTTGGTATCTTTTCAGCCATAAATTTTTAATAATATTTGCATAGCTATAACTAAGTGTGTATATTTGCTTAGAGATAGCTAAGTTTAAGTCTGCTGTCTATTTTTTATTCATGCCTAATATTTTTAGGCATCGAGTTAACTTTAAATATTAGATGCAATAAGCACTTAAATATTATTGACGAGTCTCCAACTTTCCACTTGGTACCTGGGAAGGAGGCGGTAAGGTTAGCTCATTTCCTGCGAATAATATATATTTGCATATATACGCGGGAATGAGCCTTGCTGAGTAGCCGCTTCCGGGTACCACCTTAAGTTCGCTTAAGGCCTAGCTAACGTCTTCTGACATTAGCGAAAGAGTGGAGAAAGGCAAGGTTTCATTCCTTCGTTTTTTTTGGAACTCGTTCACATAAACCAAAATGATTATGAGAACGAAAAACGAACCAAACACCCATTACCTGCAGCCGATCCGAGATCGCCTACCGAGGTATTCCCGTAAATCACTTGTAAAGAACGTATTTCGCGCGCCTGAATAGACTGCGCTTGATTAAAACAGGCTGTAAAGCATAAAAGGGGAAGGGATGACTTTCCTCACAATAAAAAGACGGCTGAACCTTGTTCAGTCCAATTCCCGCTTTTAATGCCTGTCACCGACCTGTACATTTAAATGATTGCATAAAAAGGTAATATTGGTCAATGAAATCAACTTGTTTTAATATTCGCACCTTAAAATTAAGCAAAGTTTTATTGAATCCAAACTTTTAACCGTTAGTTTTATTGTAATACAATAGTATGTGATGGGTCGGTTATCTTTTTATTCCGATAGGAAGCGCCATAATTATTCCTAATCAATGCCTTGTAACCGTTTTGGCGGCGCTTTTCGGATAAGCTAATTCTTTATTGTTGGATCAGCACGAGCCATAGTTATGGCGCTTGCACAACACATTTTTAAAATGCAAAAATTTTGCAACGGGGAGCGTATTGCCTTTTTAGCAGGAGTGGTCAGTGAACCAGCTACCGCAATTTTGAATGTTTTTATCTGCCTCTTCAAGGATTTGAAGAGCACATCGATGCTTTTGACATGTATTGCATTGTTTCATATGTTTAGTTTATCGGCTCAGACGCCCCGCAGGGACAGCGGGGCCAATGGGCCTTTGACAGCCTCCGGTATCGTAGTATCTGCCATTGACGGTAAGCCTTTACAGGGCGTGTCTGTTAGCGTGGAGGATCAAAAGGGTAGAGCAAACACCAAGAGTGACGGTTCTTTCTCCATACCGGTAACTGCTTCGACAGGTAAGGCGAAGTTTAGCCATGTCGGTTTCAAGCCTTTAACTCTGCCATATTCCGCTGGGGTATCGTTAAGAGTAAAGTTGATACCGCTGGAGAATCAATTGGAAGAGGTCGAGGTGGTCTCTACCGGTTACCAAAAGATTCCCAAAGAGCGGGCGACGGGCAGCTTCGAGTTTATAGATAACAAATTACTAAATAGAAAGGTATCTACTGATATCTTAAGTAGACTGGAAGATATTGTGCCAAGTATCTCAACGTCGAAGTATTCTGCTTCAAATCGGGGTAAATTACCTAATATCAATGTTAGAGGAGTTAGCAGTATCAATTCGAATATCTGGCCTTTGATCGTGATAGACGGAGTACCTTATGTAAACAACTTTGATAATCTTACAGGTTATTTCAATAACATTAATCCCAACGACATTGAAAACATCTCTGTTTTGAAGGATGCTGCTGCCGCTTCTATCTGGGGTGCTCAGTCTGGTAATGGGGTGATCGTAATCACTACTAAGAAAGGAAAATTCAACCAGCCACTTCAATTAACCTTTAACAGCAATCTCACAATAGCGCAAAAGCCGGATCTCTATTATATGCCGCAGATGAATACATCGGATTATATTGATGCAGAGGTATTCCTGTTCAGCAAGGGCTATTATAATAGCAATATGAACCGCTATTCCTATAACATAACACCTGTGATTCAACTGCTAAAGAAGCAAAGGCTGGGACAATTGTCGCAGGCTGACGTGGATGCTGAATTGAATCGCTTGCGAAAAATAGATATGCGCAGCGATTTTCTAAAGTATATCTATAGACCGGCCGTCAATCAACAGTATAATATGCAGCTCAAAGGTGGTAATGAAAAAGTGAATACGTTGATCTCACTCGGTTACGATAAAAATTTAAAGAATCTAGTCACATCTTCCTACGAGCGGCTGACAGTAAAGAACAATACACAGATACGACCAATTAGCAAATTGTTGATAGATCTTGGTATCACTTATACGGAGGCCAAATCGCGCGATGCTGACGCCAATTGGGATTATAATGTAATGGGGCGGGGCATGGGTAACTTCCCCTATATGGAACTGGCAGACAAAAACGGGAACTCAATGGTCGTAGACGCGATCGGCTATAATCCGGCCTTTAGAGATACTGTTGCTGGAGGCAGACTGTTAGACTGGAAATTTAGACCTCTTGACGAGCTGAATGAAACGAGCAGGATAGGACGGGTACGGGAGATCATGTTCAATGCTGTACTCAAATATGAACTGTTGCCTAAGCTGAATATTTCGGCCAACTATTCGTATCAACGCGCCAGCCAGCCTATGGAAATCTGGCGGGGACTAGGATCGGTCGAACATCGTGCTACTCTAAATTATTATGCTTCATGGGATGCAGACAAGGTTACCTATAATCTTCCACTAGGTGATTATATGAATAAACAGCAGATGGACAACACCACTCAGCTGGCTAGGGCACAGGTAGATTACGAAAAACTGTGGGGAGAGGATCATCGACTGAACATGTTGGCAGGAGCAGAGATCAGGCAGGTAAAAAGTGATGGTACAAGCAATGTGTACTATGGATACAACAAGGATAACGGCAACTTTACTCCTGTACAATGGGGAAAGACAGTACCCTTGCTCAACGGTATAGCCGGCTCGGGCATATTGAGGGATTTTAGTAGTATTTCTGGTTTTACAAACCGTTATACTGCAATCTTTCTAAATTCAAACTATGCGTTCAAAGATCGGTACATTGTGTCTGGTTCCATTCGGAAAGATGCATCTAATCTATTTGGTGTAAAGACCAACGATAAAGGAAAGCCATTCTGGTCGATAGGCGGTTCATGGGTGATTAACAAAGAAGAGTTTATACCAAGCGTATTTGACCTACTGAAACTACGGGTGACATACGGTTACAATGGAAATATAAATAACTCAACGTCAGCATATCCAATAATGTACAGGGAGAGTATGCCTCATTACATCTCCAATGAACCTTACGGTTACATCCAGTCTCCGCCCAACCCCAGCCTGAGATGGGAGCGAATCGGTACATATAACTTTGGACTGGACTATGGGCTGCTGAAGAATAGAATTACAGGGTCCATTGAATACTACGTAAAAGATGCTAAAGATCTGATTGCCTTGGGACAATTGGATCCGAGTACTGGATTCTCGGCAATGCTGCTCAATTCGGCAAACATACGGGGCAAAGGTGTGGATCTCTCGTTGCAATCAGTTAATATACAAAAGCGATCATTCTCCTGGTTGACTAACCTGGTTTTTAGCTATAACAGGAACATCGTCAAAAAGTCTTACAACGAGAATGTATTGGGAGATAGTTATGTGAGTACAAATCCAATTGTAACTCCTTTTGAAGGAATGGATCTCTATAGCTTACTCAGCTTTAAATGGGCAGGGCTTGACCCACAGACGGGCGCTCCGCAGGGTTATGTGGATGGAGAAATTTCAAAAGACTACATCACGTTGTATGGCAACACATCGGTATGGGAGATGGATAATAATGGATCGTCAGTTCCTGTATATTTTGGGTCTATAAGGAACACGTTCCGTTATCGCAAACTAGAGTTGTCTTTTAACATAAGCTATCAGTTAGGCCATAAGTTCCAACGTACATCATTTGAAAACTATCGATTTGTCAGTATGGGGGCAGGGCATGCAGATTTCGCAAAACGCTGGCAAAAACCGGGAGATGAGCTGCATACGAATGTGCCCGCATTGAGCTATCCCGCAAATATGTTTGCGACCAACTTTTATGCATTTTCATCAGCCTTGGTTACACCTGCGGACCAGATAAAACTGCGCGATCTACAATTAAGCTATTCATTTGGTAGCATAAAAAAAATAGGAATTCAAAACCTAAATATATATGGCTATGCCCAGAATATTACGACACTCTGGAGAGCAAATAAATATGGTATTGACCCTGAATTTGGATTTAATTGGCCTGATCCTCTGACAATCTCGCTAGGTCTCAATTTAACACTTCAATAGTTATGAACAGAATTATAATATTCTTAATGATAGGGTTTTTGGGTATTTCTTGTAAAGATTATCTTGACTACAAACCTAATATCAAAATGGCCATTCCAACTACACTGGAAGATGCCGAACTTTTGCTTAACAACTATTCTGCAATGAATACAGGTTATCCCAATCAGGGCGAAATCTCAAGTGACGACTATTTTCTAAGTTACGACAACTGGTTGGCTATCTCGGAAATAGATCATCGCAATCTGTATTGCTGGAATGAGGCGCCACTTACCAATGCCTTGTCTTGGCAGAATACATATAAAGTAGTCTATATAGCCAATCAGGTGATCGAGTTATTGAATAAACTGGATCCAACGGCCAATGCAGCAAAATGGAAGCAGCTGAACGGTGCTGCACACTTTTTTAGGGCTTTTGCTTTCCAGCAACTAGTAGCGACTTATACGGTCGCTTTCAAAAGGGAATCCGCTTCGACAGAACTTGGAATTCCTATTCGTGTCACGCCAAACATTGATGAAAGTACACCACGTTCTTCCCTTTCCGCATCATACGATCAGGTGATATCCGATTTTAAAGTTTCAGCCAATAATCTTCCCAACGTAGCTGCTGGGAAAAGTATGCCCAATAAAGCTGCTGCGTATGCTGCCTTAGCGAGAGTTTTCCTTGATATGCAGGAATATGTACAAGCTCAAAAGTATGCTGATTCGGCATTAAAGGAAAACGACTTTTTATTGGATTATAATAATATTGACTCGGATAGCAATCTGCCCTTTCAGCGGTTTGGTAAAGAAGTGTTATTCCCTGCCACCGCTTCATTTAGCGAAGCTTTTGGTGAATATTACTGCCTTACGGATACATCACTATATGCACTGTATCAGCAAAATGATTTAAGGAAAGCATTGTTCTTTAAAAGTTCTCCCAGTGACCCCGATTATACGGTTTTTAAAGGTTCTTATGATAACTCTTTTGGAAGCCCTTTTGTAGGATTGACTACTGCCGAAGTTTACCTGATCCGCGCAGAATGTGCTGCTCGCAATAGACAGCTTGATATCGCGAATACGGCTATAAATACTTTGCTGGCGAAACGCTGGGCAAAGGATACCTATACGTATATCAATGAGAAGAATCCGGACAAGTTACTTGCCGTGATTTTACAAGAAAGAAGAAAGGAACTGCTTTTTAGAGGCCTACGATGGCCGGACCTGAAGCGGTTGAACCTGGATTCCAAATATCAGACAACGCTAACAAGACGCCTAAATGGAATCATATACCATCTTGAACCAAACAGCCTGTCATACGGAATTTTACTGCCGTTGAGTGCCATTAATGTCGGTGGATTGATCCAAAATAGAAGATAATAGTTTTAAGACAAGAACAAATAAAATGAAAATGAATAAATTGATATTTAGCTTTTTACATGCAATCATTTCAATTAGCTGTTTAGCTCAGATCAAAGTAGATCGGAGTAGAGAATTGAAGATCGGCAATGCCTTTAACTTGAGTAAAGTAGTAGAAATATTAAACGACAAGGAAGCCGAATTTGACTTTGCCAATTATAAAGAAGATCTACTTATCCTTGATTTTTTTGACACCTTTTGCTCGTCCTGCATAGCCAATATGCCAAAGGTGGTCTCATTACAAAAGGAGTATGCAAAAAAAGCAAAGCTGATACAGGTAACCTGGCAGGATAAAAAGACGATCCAAAATTTTTTCCGTACCAATAATTTCCTTAAAGAGCATAAGGCATACCCGACTACCATCGTTTCAGATACCACGTTGCATCAGTTATTTCCACATCAATCGTCGCCACATGTAGTGTGGATTTACCGAGGAAATGTCATTGCCATTACGGCTGCGGATGTGCTCAATAGCAAGAATATAAAGGATCTTTTGTCTAACGGAGCTATAAATTTGCCTCGTAAAGATGATTACCTACCCCTAGAAAGTAAAGACGGTAGAACAACCAATAATATCGCATTTAGCAAAGTTTCATCGTTTAACTCCGGCCTCAAACAGAGTGGGTTTACATATCAATTGGATACTGTAAAGCAGAAATATCACACATCCTTCAATAATTTGCCTTTATTCAACATCTATCTTTCCCTACTAGGGAGAATTGCCAAAAAAGACTTTCTAATCACCAATGACAGGGTGGAATGGAAGGTCAAGAACAAAACGCTTTACAATTATGGCTCGGAGGAGAAGGAACCGTCCAGATGGATAGCGAAAAATGCGGTATGTTATGAGCGTATCGATAAAATCAAGCGCACCGAGCGGGAACAGGCAAAGGTTGTTTACAACGATCTGAACAATTTTTTTGGTCTGAATGTGTACTATGGCACAGCGAAAAGGAAATGTCTGGTGTTAAAGAAGGTGCCAATAAGCAATGCCACAAAGGCAAATATAGAGAAGCGTCAGAATTTGGAAGGGACATCTGTGCTGGCGTTTATAGTCGACTATACAAAGCAGTACCCGCCAGTCATAGATGAAGTGAAGAGTAAGGAGAATATTGCTGTCGGGGAATTCAAAAATATAGCAGAATTAAATCAGCAGTTGTCTACTTATGGTTTAAAACTCATACCCGATGAACGTGAGATTGATGTTGTTGTCTTTGAAGAAATCTAAAATGAAACAAGGGGATATTAAATCCCCTTGCTCTATTAAACCCTAAATTGATAACGATTAGGGTTTTAGCAATACATTACTGGATGGAGTACGGTCATTTAATGCAACGATCATCTCATTCTTCAATGCGTCTGTCAGTTGCGGCTGACCGGATGCGTTAGCTGTAGTTTGGATAGCACAGATGCTATCATTTCCCGTACAGCCTGGCTGTGTACTTCCAACGTCGGTGTAATGTGCTGGATTCGTAGGGTTTGTCCCTGTAAAGCTAAACCAAGCCATAATTACTTTTCGTTTTGGTGTTCACAATTAGATTTACAATTCAGTACGCTGCAGTCATACCGGCCCCCATATTAGTTACCTTTGAAAGTAACTGACGGTCTGGTGGGGTACCCCTTTTGCCAGACCGTTTTTTAACCCTTGAACTTACGTCTCCCAAAGATGTTTTTCAACTGGTCTTAACTATGTTCCTTTTCTTACCACTAAGTTCGAAAGAGATTGAGCTCGTTGGATTTATATAGTCAAAGACCTTAACGCAAAAATTAATAAAGGCGGCTATGAATTTTCACAGTTGCAATTGGCTAAAGTAACTCACGTTCATATGTAGATAGTTCGCGAGGTCCTTGTTTTGGATCCGGTTATACGACTTGCCCAAGCGTTCCAGCAGCACAGCCTTTCGCTCGGCGGCAGGCAGGAGCATCAACTCAATACGCTGCTGCCGCTTCCTGGCCCAATCGAACAGAAGCTCCCGATAGGGAGATATCAACTGTTTGTGCCGCGACAATAGATTGTCGATATCGCCTGCACGGATCACAAATAACACACAGGGTTCGATACTGACCAAACTGTAATGCCCATAATCCGAAGGAAATACACCGAAATCGCCCTCCAGTATAAAGTGGGCAATATCGCCATTCTGTTGATTTTCCTTTTTGAGAATTCCCGAATGCAGATAAAAATGATCTCGCTCCTGGAGCGATAGATAATGATCTTTCTGGATTCTTTTGACGAATACATGGGATAGTAACTGCTGCTGTATCTCTGGCAATAGAGACACATGCTGTACGATCTTGTTGATCAGCTTCGCTGTCGGCTCTCTATCCATGGCATCTGTTTTAGCTGATAAAATAGTCCACGCTTCCGGAGATCTGATCCTCCTGATCCGGCTGGGAGGTAACCTCCACATTTTCTTCACGGCGGATAAATTTTGAACTTCGTAAAGCTAGATCTCCCTTGGTAAGGGTGACGCCCAGACGGTGTCTGAAACAGTAGGCGAGAACACGACCATTCTGAACGGCAAACTCACTACCCAAGGCGTACATGTAACTTACTTGTTCCGGCCTGAGCTCAAAGTTGGAACTCATCCAGCTGTACAAATCGCTTTCGACAGCAATGGCTTCTGACTCAATCTGGGTATCGGACTGACCATACAAATCGGATATTTTCCCGTCCACGCCTGCCGACGTTAATGGATACTTTTTTGTTACCATAGTTTAGTTATTTTAAATGTTTAGAAAATTGCGGATGATTTAATATTTCCAAATCTATAGAATACATGGACCCTAGGAAAACCGGAAATTCCGATTTTGAGAAATCGGGGCAATTTTTGAGAAATTAGGACATCTTTTTCCAATAACCCCACAGCAAGGTGTAGCTATTAGTATATAAAAATTACATATATAATTAAATTATTGCGTAATAATCGCGCGATATGTGTTTAACATTAATTATTTATACGTATATTGGACATTTATCGAGACGCTGCCTAATGCGTCACCTATAATTTCTAATATTTTTTTAAAGAATTTTCTATGCATCGGTTGTACAAACGACGGAAAGCTATTTATAATTTTGGCAGAATTACGGTCTCTTTTATTGGCTCTTATATCTTACTGGCCTACGGTGAGCCGGAGGGCTTCTTCGAAATATTTAGAGAGCCCGGCTTCCGCTTCCAGCTTGCCGTCAACACGTTCGGATTTTTCGCGCTGTCCGTATTCATCGGCTGGATTATGGCTTGGAAGAGACCCATGATTTCAAAGCTCAAATATGGCACCAAGTCCTGGTTATTGCTGATTTTAAAAGGAATACTGATCCCGTCACTGGTAGTGATAGGCCTTTCTTATGCATATTTCGTTTTATTCAGAACGCCATTTAACTTCTATAATTACCTTAAAGTGATCTTCCCGATTTCGCTGCTCATGATCCTTGTTTTCGATGGGTTTGAGCTCGCCTTTTTCGGAATCTATTATAGCATGGTCCTGGCCCGGAATGCCACACTTCAAAAGTACAGACGAAATGAACTGAATTTCAACGGCAACCTTTCTGAGGATACGGACCTCTTCGGCAGGTTTTATCTTATTGAATTGGATGATCGGCGGGTAATGGGCACGGATAGCGAGGGTGAAAAACACAGGCTGTCTTATACAGCACTAAAAGAGGTCAAAAAACTCTTGCTTCATGATGACCGCTTTTTCTCGACGGGTGGGTGGATAGTCCAGTTTCGCGGTATTGAAAGCTATGAAAAAGATCAGACCAGCAGAACGCTCCGGCTATACTTGAAGGAGCCGTGTAAGGGATATTTAAAGATCAATAAAAATGATCGGAAAAGATTTTTGACCTGGTATGAACTCGCTCAGAAAGCCCATATGCAGCATATACGCGTTGTCGGATAGGCCCAGCATTAGAGAAAGGAACATAGTATTGGACCGGTTAACGTATGGCAGATAACGACTCAATCAGTTTCTAAGACATTGCTGCCGGACGATTTCTACATCAATTCCCGTATAGGCCGAAAATTCTTCCACGGTGATGTACTGATTTAGGTCTTTGCCATAAGCATCTTTAATAGTTCTCAGGATGCGTACAGCCTGCTTGTAGCTCTTTCCCAAAAGAATACTCACATCTTTTGCATAAATGCATACGCGTTGATTGCTCATAATTGTTATTTTATTTATTTGTTAAAAAAAGTGGTTTATAATCAGCCGTTATTCGCGGTCCAGGGGACCATTACCAAAGCTCTGATATGGCACTATCAAAGCACATTTCGCTAGGTACGTTAATAGTACTATGATAGTGCTATATCTGTGCTTAACATGTGCTACATCTGTGCTGCTGTACGCAGGTTAGCCACCTCTGTGGCAATTGCTGGTTTATTCATCGTTTTTTATTAATCTAAAATTACAGAACATTATGTTATATGTAAAAGGGACATATGACCCCATTTGACCCCAAATGGATACAGTTGGCCCCATACGAGGCCATTTAAGACAGCGCTCAGGGTTCGCCATTGCACCTTTGTACTGTAATCCAAGATTTTATATCATGGCAAGACAAGTTAGTTTAGTAAAGTTTGAAGGCAAGATCGGGGATCTATCCTTCTACAAAGACAAGCGCGGTTATCAGGCTCGTATGAAAGGTGGACCGACCAAAGAACAGATCAACTCTGATCCGCGATTCCAGCGCACCAAGGAAAACGGTGTGGAGTTTGGCCGTGCGGCAAATGCCGCCAAAGGCCTTCGCAAGCAGCTGCGGGAGCTGCTCAACCAAGGTGCAGACGCGCAGTTTCCTAACCGTCTGACTGGACGTATGAACCGGATCCTGCGGGCGGATGAGGTCAATGGCCGGGGCGACCGTCAGGTACTGGTGGAAAATCTCGGACAGCTGGTCGGATTGGAGTGCAATCTCAAATCACAGCTCTCGGAAGTGTTTTTCGTCAAATCCCGTCCCGTTTATGACCGAGCCAGCGGTACTGGATCACTTGAACTACCTGAAATGATCGCTAAAAACCAGATTAAGGTACTCAGTGGCGCCACTCATGTGCAGGTGCAGCTGGTGGCTGCTGAGTTCGATGCGCAAAATCTGGAGGCCGAGGGTATTTCGGTAAGCCGGTCCAGCTATCTGGACATCGCCAAGAGTGACTCATCTCCGGCGGAAAGTCTTACGCTACAGCTGCAGCCGCAACCGGATAGTGCCGTGCTGATTTTAATGGGGATCAGCTATTTCCAGTTTGTCAACGGTGGTTACTATCCCCTGGCAAATGGATTGTTCAATGCATTGACCTTCGTCCAGGTGAACCAGCCCTAGTGTATGAAAATGAGACACACCCTCAAGCTCCTCCGGAAATATGGAGCTGAGGGCACCAACGGGACGGTCACCTACAACGGGGAGCATATCTGCCATACCATCGAACTGCCGGACCGCAACAACATGCCGCGGATCAGCTGTATCCCGCCCGGACAGTACAAGCTGGAAAAGTGCAGGTATAGGCGCCACGGTGAACAGATCGGCATTCCCAATGTCATTGGACGGGAGGCGATATTGATCCATGCTGCCAACGATGCCAAAAAGGAACTGCTCGGCTGCATTGCCCCAGTCACCTCACTGACCGGTGAGGGGCAGGGCATCGGAAGCCGGCAGGCTCTGGCCAAGCTGAAAGCACTGGTCTATTGTCTCTGGGATATGGGGGATGAAGTGTATCTGAGTATCCGGTAAACCTTCAGGAGGACATGAAGCTGCTGCATTCGTTGTCCTCCTGTATTTCACTAGCTGAAAACTGATGATCATGAGAAAAATTGTAAACAAGATCGGACGGGTGCTGCAGATCGTGCTGGCAGCGCCGGTCAAACTGCCCGGCAAGCTGGGCAACGTATTAAAATATCTGGCCGTGGGACTGGGTATAGCGGAGACGGTTCTGGATAACGAGGAGCGGCCAGCCGCAGCGGAGCAGGGTGCGGACCCAAATGCCAAGCTGTCCAGGGAAAGGAGTGAAGGCGATGAAGATGAATGATATCCGCATCTCCACGCTCGGCGGCACCATCTGCTCCATCTGGGCCAGCATTTCCCTTGGGGATGTCGCGCAGACCGCACTCATGGCTGCGCTGGGTACCTTGGTCAGCTTTGTCACAAGCAGACTGCTGAGCCTGTGGAAACCAAAAGGACGCAAGTAAGGCTGCCTTAGGCCACAAAAATGGGAAGCATCGTAGGTGGTGCTTCCTCTTATGGCTTTGACGGGCTCTTCGGGCATATCCTGTGAATCAATGTCCACCAGTTTAGCACCGCAGCCCTGTTGATTTGTATATCCTGGCCTCGCTATGACGCCGGAATACTTCTTTCGTATTTGTATCAGATTCAATCTTTCAAAATCAACCACGTACCGTATTCAGCAGATCGTGCGGATACCCGAGGCTAATGGAGCTTAAAGCATCCAGTTTGGTCAGCTCATCGGCTGTCAAATTAATTTCAGCGGCTTTAATACTTTGCTCAAATTGATTGATATTGCGTGCTCCCAGTAAGGGGAATGCCTCTTTTGATAAATTCCATGCAAAAGCAATCTGACCGGGAGTTGCTTCATATTTTTCCGCGATTGATAGCAGTTCATCAATGATCAGTTTGGTTTTCTCGTCTTCAGCATATCCAGCGTCAGAAGAATGACTGATGCGCCCGGCTTCTCCCTTTCTATATTTTGCGGTCAGCAGTCCGCCAGCCAGTGGCGAGTACATCATCACACCAAGACCATATTCCTTTGCCATCGGGATCAGTTCACGGTCTGCAGTACGCTGCAATAAATTATATTCAATCTGTAAAGCAGTGAGTTTTGTTGCTGATGCAATGGCCGACGCTTTCCATGCTGGGAAATTCGTCAGTCCCGCATACAGTATTTTTCCTTCTCTGACCAGATCTTGTAGCCCCAAGGCTATTTCTTCCAATGGAGTTACACCATCATCATAATGAGGCATATAAATATCTATGTAGTCCGTCTTCAGCCTTTTTAGACTCTGTTCAACGGCTTGCCGCATGGATTTACGGTTATTCCCAAAATTACTGATTGCAGGGCTGGGGTCTACCTTCGGAAAATATAGCAGCTATGTACGAAAAAAAGCTTCCGGTCAATTTAGATTGTGGTTTACATCTGTTTTTACAGGTGGTTCAGGGAAAATGGAAAATCAATCTGCTTTGGGCCATCCATTCAGGTATCAAGCGTCCGGGTGAGCTGCAGCGGAAAATTCCCAATGCAACCCGCCGTGTACTTGATGCGCAGCTTGGCCAATTGACTGAACATGGATTAATCAAGAAAACCGACTTTGATCAGCTTCCGCGGAAAGTAGAATATGAACTGACTGAGCTGGGTGAAAGCCTTATACCGGTCATCGAGGTAACGGCCCAATGGGGCGAGGATCACAGGAATGAATTGGAACAGTTTTTTAAAGCCTAATCATAACCTGTCAATGCAATATTTGCTCATGTTGCTGAGCCGGTAATCAGCAACAGCGGTGCATCCGGGTAATGCGCCGCTGTTGTATCGCTTACTCACCCGGGCGCTTCTATGTATGGACAACCAGCTTAAAACCTTTACCGCGAATATTAACGATCTTAATGGCTGGATCGGCTTCCAGAAATTTGCGCAGTTTGCTGATAAAAACATCCATGCTACGGCTATTAAAATAACTGTCATCTCCCCAGACATAATCCAGGGCGACCTTACGGTCGAGTACAGCATCGCGGTGGTCGATCAGCAATTTTAACAGCTGGGCTTCTTTGTAAGAAAGCAGCTGCTGCCGGTCGCCGAGGCTCAGATGAAGGTTTTTGAAGCTAAACCGGAATTTACCGAGGGTATATTCGCCATCGCGTGTACCTGATGGTTTCGTCAGGGACTGTCTGTTCAGCAGGGCGCGCATCCGGATGATCAGCTCTTCCATACTGAACGGTTTTTTGATGTAGTCATTGGCACCGGCTTCGAAGCCGGTCGCCAGGTCCTGAATGGCGGACCTGGCCGTCAGAAAGATAATGGGCACCTCGCTACTAAGCCCACGTACTTCCTGCGCCAGCGTAAAGCCATCTTTGTAAGGCATCATGACATCAAATATACAGATATCGGGCCGCGCGACACAAAACGAAGAATAGGCTTTGAGCCCGTCCACAGCCCAGACGACCTCAAAGTCACGGAGCTCCAGCGCTTCTTTGATCAGTTTGCCCATCATGGGTTCATCTTCAGCCAATAGTACTTTTATTTTATTCATACAGTCGATAACATTCAATTAAGATTTAACCGGAATATGCAGGATAAACGTGGTCCCTTTGCCGACCTGGCTCTCCACCCGGATCGTGCCGCCATGTAGCTCCACGATTTTTTTTACGTACGATAAGCCCAGCCCAAATCCTTTTGTCGCATGCACATTGCCCTTGGGCACACGAAAGAACTGATCAAATACGCGGTCAACATAGTCCTTGGGAATGCCGATACCATTGTCGGAAAAGGAGAGGCGCAGGTACTCTTTTTGCAGGCTGACATCCACGCGGATATCGGGGGCCTGATCGCTGTACTTCAGACTATTGTCGAGCAGATTGTACAGGATGTTTTCCAGATGGGCCTTGTCCACATCGACCAATGGAAAATCATTGGCAATCGTCAGGGACAATGTGCCCTGCGCGTCCTCGACTTTGGACCGTGTCTGCCGGCGGAAATCATCGAGGATCTGCCTGAAATCTGTGGGCTCTTTTTGCAGCATATAGGGATTGTCCTGCGCCAGCCGAAGTACGGTCTCGATCATGGATGATACGCGCTTCAGTTCGGCTCCGCAGATCTGCAGATATTCATCCAGCTTCTGGGGATTGTCTTTGATCCCGAATTTGCTCATGAGCTCCACCGCCAGGCTCGCCGTTGCGATGGGGGTCTTGAATTCATGGGTCATATTCGAGATAAAATCATTCTTGATCTCGGTCATCTGCTTCTCGCGGTTGAAGGAATTGATCAGGGCAAGTGCTGTATAAAAAAGCATGCCCAAAATAAGCAGGGACACAAATAGCAACCATTTCATGCCTTCTAAACTATTCAGCACGTCTGGTTCGACCGTAATCTCTGCCAGGTAGGCGGGACTGATGGCGCTCCGCACCTGCAGGTACTGCCCGACGGAGTCCAATGGTTTTTTTAAGCTATCCTGTATAGCGCAAAAAGAGACCTTAAAGCGATTCTTCAGTTGCAATTCATCAAAATTGCTGCCGATCAGCGAGTCCAGCAGCTGGCCTATGACCAGCGTATCCAGCTCTCCCTCGCTAGAGCTCGTGGAGTACACCTCGACATTTGCCTTTGGCTTCTTGCCGGGAAGCGGCTGGTCTGTTCTTAACTCGTAATGGGACAGGCTGTGAACAGCGCTGTCTGCAAGTTGTGCGCCTAAGATTGAATCGAGGATTTTTTTCTTGCCGCTACTGCTGTCAGCTCCGATATTCATCGTAAACTCATGAGCGATTTTTTTGGTAGATAGAGCTTGGGCTTTGTTATCGCTTGTATCTTTTGTGATCTTTCGCTGAATCTCAACTCCCTTAAGCTGATTATTGGAGACCTGATCGAGTATACCACCCATCGCTCGCAGGATAGAGGACTGCTCTTTGCTGAGTGAGCTGTCAATACCGAAATATGTCTTGAGCCGGACCACGTCTATGGCATCTTTGACCGCTCCCTGGACGACCATCTTTTCCTTTTGCTGATTGATACGGAACGCATTGGACAGCCAGAATGCCTGCATGACGATCACTGCGATTGTACTGGCAATCAGCAGCGTGATAATAACGCGTGTTTTTTGATGTGTAGTCATAATTAATCCTACAATGCTAGCTAAAATCTCCGAAAAACAAGGATCTGCTAACAGTTCATAACATTACTTAACAGTAGTTAACAATTGGGTTTGCCATTAACAGTGTTTAACAAAACTATTCAAGCCCGATCTATCCTACATGCTACTTTTGATGCCGTAACATCATAAAAATAATAAAAATGAATACAACAAAACTTTCACCGGCCATAATTATTGGTCTACTGCTCTTGGCCCAGGCGCTATTTGCACAAAATACGCAGGTCAATATGTTTATCAAATACGACTTTGAACATGTTGCCGACAGCAATAAACGAGATGAGCCCATCACCCGTTCGATGTATCTATACATCGGTGATGAAAGTTCTTTTTACACCATGGCTCCTATAGAAAAAAACGAGGAGCAGGGCGCCTTCCACTTGAGTATGGATGCCATTGATCAGTCGGATGCTCTGGTCAACTTATACACACCATTTGGGACAGCCGGGCCTCCTAGCTTAATAACCATACTGGGACAGCTGTATAAAGTACAACCCAATAAAGATTATAAAATTGACTGGAACATTACCGATGAAAAAAAAGATATCGGGGGGTATGCCTGCTTTAAGGCGACAGCCCGATTGGCAGGACGTACGTATGAAGCCTGGTTTACGGAAGAGATCCCTTACCCGGTAGGTCCCTGGAAGCTGAATGGTCTTCCAGGTGCTATTCTCGAAGCTACGGATTCTACCAATGAGGTACGCTTTCGCTATGCGGGACTGGACAAAGTGACTCATAAAATGAGCTTTATGGATGTCGATAAATTGCCCGAACTGCCCTATGAAAAATACCTCAAAGCGCTTGAAAACAGTAAAGCAGACAAACTCGGGGCCATGATGGCCCAATTGCCTCCGGGTGCTGTTGTCAAATTCAAGACCCAGGATGGCAGGGAAATCTCCCGGGAACAGGCCGAGGCACTGATGAAGGAGAAAGGGAAAGACAAACAGCAATTCCAGCTGAATAACCCTGTCGAACGTACTATTAATTAAGGATCCGGATGAAAAGTTTCTTATGTAGCTTATGTCTGACCATGGGCCCCACGGTGTTATTTGCCCAGGAGCAAATCGCGGGGACCATCAGCAGCAGCAAACAGGCCGTACCTTATGCCACCATTGTCATCGGCTATGCCAACAGCAGCCTCCAGACGGTCCGGAGCAATAGCAAAGGGGAGTATGTGTTCAATCTGACCAAAGAAGATAGGGCAAAGGTTCAGTGGATCGAGGTCAGCCATATTTCATACGAAAAAATCCGTAAGGAGTATAAGGATATTGGCCAAAGAATGGACTTTGAGCTGGTCAGAAAGTCCATTCAGCTCGCGGATGTCACGGTCAAGAGCAAGCCGCTGGCTGTGCGCCGTGCCGGTGATACCACCCGCTACGCGGTGAATAACTTTGCTTCGCCCGAAGATCGGAACATCGGGGATGTGCTGCGCCGTATGCCCGGCATAGAGGTGGACGACAACGGCGTCATCAAACATAATGGCAAGACCGTCAGCCGCATGTACGTGGACGGCGACAACGTGTTTCAGAATGGCTATGGTGTCGGCACCAGGACCATACAGCCCAAGGCGGTAAAGTCCGTGGACCTCATACAGAATCATGAGCATAAAAAGGTGAAACAGGGCGTAAGCAATTCGGAAGATGTGGCTTTGAACCTGGTCCTCAATGAAGACGCCAGAATGATCTGGTCGGGTGAAGCCACACTGGGACTGGCAGCTCCGGCCGATGCTTTTGTCAATGGGAATGCCATGAGCTTTAAAAAGAAATATAAGACGCTGAATACCCTGCAATACAATTCAATCGGTGAGGGCATCGACAATGATGTCGAACCGATCAGTTCATTCAACCTCACCGAACCGATCGCTGCTGCAACGCCCTCTGTGCCAAAGAACAAATACTACGACAACCGGTCTCTGGCCCTTAATGTCAATCAATTTTATAAATCGTCCGAGCGCTGGACAGCCAGTCTGAATGGCAACCTATGGGCTGACCGTGAGCGGCGCAGTAGCGATGGGACGCAGAGATACCTGCTGGCCGATGGCAATCAGGTCACTTACACCAATACGTACCATACGACCAAAAAGCCCTTTTTTGGCCGCGCAGGCTTCACTTTGGAGGGCAACGATAACAGGTTTTATTTTAAAAACAGCCTCAGCTATAAAGCCGAAAACCAAAATCATCATACCTGGCTGCTGGACGATGCCACTCGCTATGATCAGTGGGGCCGGGACCGGCTGAGCTTTATCTCAGAATCCATGGAATACACGCCGCAGCTAAAAAACAAGGATCTGCTGACTTTCAACCTCGATGTGGCGCGCAAATGGCATCGGGACCGGCTGGAAGTACTGCCCGGTGTGATGGCTGACTACCTGAATCAATCGCAGCCTTATGATGCCGTCCGCCAGTCCATTACGCTGCCGCAGACCAACGGCAATATTCAGGTTGCTTACACACGGAACAGGTCGAGCTTGAAGCGGACATACTTCGCGGCCCTGCGTTACCTCAGCAAAGAGCTGGGCTCGGTATTGAACCTGGTCAAAGATGGGAGTGTATACGCGCATGAAAATTTTCCGGACAATGATTTGCTGTGGAGACAAGCTCAGGCCTCTGCGGGCATAAAGCTGGACTGGAAAAATAAAGATTTTATATTTTCCGGAAACTTCCCGCTGACCGCGAATAGATGGAATATGGAGGACCGCCAAGCGGATGAAACAAGCTTGACCAAAAAATTGCTGTTTACACCAGCTGTTTCCCTGCAGGCTTTCTTACCAAACCGGGACAATTTCCTGCTGACGCTACGTTTCAACCGGGAAAATTCGGATCTGGACCAGCTCTACCCAAACCCGATACTGAGTAATTTTAGGGAAATCAAAAGTTTTGATGCACCACTGTATTTCACTTCAAGTCAGTCTTATATCCTGCGCTATGCTCTGGAGCGGCCGATCAGCTTATTGTATGTCAATGTAACGGCCTCGCATCTGAAAACGAAAACCGATTATCTGCTGGGACAGGAAGTGACTCCACAGGGAATCATCAGCAAATTGATCCCTCAGGCCAATCAAACCAGCAGTAACGCCTTGACGCTGGGCGTCTCCAAATCTTTTTTGAAAGAAGGTGTTTTTCTGGGCTTTAACGGGGGGATCAATCAAAACAAATACCAGCAATTGTTGAATGAGCAATTGGTGTCTGCAACAAGCATGGCGCTGAACGTAAGCCCGAGGCTCGAATACAAGGGCATCTCGCATACGACATTGTCCTATCAGTACGCTTATAGCAGGCTGCTGAATAAACTGAAAGGTCAGCACGAGCAACAGTCCAGCGAGTTTACCTCACAAACACATAGCCTGAGCGCACTGTATATGGTGGGTACCTATTTATTTGTAAAAGGTGCATGGAATTATGGAAGTTACCGAAGCAGCGCGCTTGATCCGTTTGCCAACGGCTTCCTGGACGCCTCAATCCGCTACCAGCCCCTCAAAAGTAAACATAGCCTCGAGCTGAATGTGAACAATATCCTCAATAAGAGACTGTACTCGAGCTATAGTATCAGTGCAAATCTGGAAAACCGCCAGGCCATTCCATTGCGGGGCTTCCAGTCCGTGTTAAAATATAGCTTCTTGTTTTGATGTTTTTACCGGAGCATCAACGGGATGAAGGGCAAACGCAGGCCAGCAAGAAAGCTTAATTATTGCAAACGAACACGGCTTTGGTTTGTTCATAATCGACAGAATTTCGTTTCTGCTGATTGACGGAATGGTCGGGTATCGCGGTGCCCGGCCTCCGTTTTTCTAAGGGCTTCCACTTGATTCTATACATTCTGTATGCGGGCCTGCTGATCCGGCTGCTGGCTGGCCAGCGGGAACTTAAATTGCACGCGGAGTGCTTTAAGTCCGATGAGCCCCTGTAGATCTTCTACCTCAAACTTCTCGATCTCACCTTCAAATAATCCCTTGTGCTGCAGCAGATTGATATAGCCCATATATTCCGCTTCTTCATGCAGATGAGAATAGACGATGACCAGTTTTCCTTTCTGCGTGATGCGCTCGGCCGAACCTTTTATCTTGGCTTTGTCGATACGTTTTTTCGCGATCTCATAGCGGACATTGTAAGAACCGTCGATATCAAACTGTTTTTCATCCATTTTAAAACGGATGGAAATCGGATTGCCGAAAACAAGGATCAGGGAGGTCACCTCCAGCTGGTGCGGCAGCTCAGGCTGTAGCTTTCTGAACTGTTCTTCCATCTCACACATCACCTGCAGCTGCCACAAGCGCAGATTTTTTAGATAGTAGACATCAAAATTGCGGTCCGGAGCGATCGATGCGCCGATATACATATTGTGCTCGATGCCATCTGTTTTAAAACGCTCGTAATAATGGGGGAAATACTCCTGTGCTTCGTGCTGTTTTTCGTCAAGAATGGTCACCAGCTTTTTGTTGATCAGCGTGATCGAGTTGTCGTAGTCCTGTCTCGCTTCGTAAAAACCGCCGATAGCGGCATTTATCCGATCAAAATAGCTGTTGATCGCGTTGGTGATCAGGCTGTCTTTATTGTTCTTTCTAAAGTTTTCGAGTATGGGATGGATATCGGCATGAAAATAATCCAGCATGACCTGCTCCGTATCGGTCGACAGCGACTGCTGAAGGTTCTCCAGATGCCGTTCGAGGTCAAAGACTTTCTGTTCAAACAGAGGTAGCTTGTGGACCTGGTTGATCTGTGTAAATACTGCGATCAGATCGCTGGTCTGTTGGATCAGATCCTGCTTGATGGCCTGATTTCTGGATTCTGACGAACCCTGCACATCGATCTGCCCATACAGGGGATATACGTTCTCAAACACGATTTCCTGGAGCGTATAGTCTTTTCCAAAGGCCTTGTCGTTGAGGTAGTGGATGGCTTCCTCCTGAAACCTCCATTTGACACTGGGGTGAATCGAGGTATATTCCTTCTGTATGATCGCTTCGATCTTGTTTTCTGTTTCGAAAAATGCTTTGGACACCTTGTCCTTGATAAAAGGCAGGATAAAGTTGAGCTTATTGGCGTTCACCGAATTGAGTTCGCGCACTCTGGAAGAGGACATTTCCAGCAGGCCCAGCACCTTGTCATCCTGAACCAGGGGCACAAAGATAAAACTCTTCACATTCTGCTGCTTGAGCTTGCGGATAAAACAGGCCTGCTTTGGATCTGCGAGGGGCATCTTATCGATATCCGGCACCACCAGCATCTCCTGTTTGGTCAGCATGTTCTCCAACGTGTCATTGCAGAGCATCTCTTCACATTCGGCAATCGTCGAATTGTACAGCAGGTGGCTGTACAGCTGTTTCTCAACGAGTCTCAGATTAAACTCTTCCCTGACTTTCTCAAAGGAAGTGAGCCCGATCCGCAGGTCGTCGATTTTGTAAATTGATCTGAATATCGCTTCAATTTCGTCCATCTGGATCGTGCTCTCTTCGCGGAGCAAATTGCTCTTGAAGGTCGATACGGCATTTTCAATCGTCGCATCGAAGAGGGTCATGATGGAAAAGCCTTTCAGGATCCAGCTCTGCTCCGGAAATTTGGACTTCCAAAGGCTGATATCCGAAAAGTTGTCGATGAGCTCGATAATGTCTTCTTCCGACAGTTCCACGGCGCGCTCGGTCGGGACGATATCCAGAAAATCGGCGTTGAACAAGACACGGTAATGATGCATGATGTTGTTCTTGTCCGGGATATCCAGAAACAGGGGCGCTTCCATCGCATCAACCTTAAATCCATAGTAATGGCTTATGATCACACAGCAGTTCAGAATGTAATAGTAGTCTGCGGAGAGATCCCTGAAACTAAACTGGTAATGATCTCCGGCATCTTCCAGAATTTTTTCCAGCCGTTCGGTATGATTGAAGGTATACAGATGAAACGGGATGGTGATGGCTTTTATCTCGTTTTTCGTCAGTGAGTGCGGAAATAAATCGGCGACCAGAACCTTAATGATAGGTTCGTAGCGGTGCAGATCTTCCGTCTTCTCGATCCCATTGATCAGCTCGGGATATTTCTTGATTTCCTCCAGCAGCGACCGCGCATAGCTGGCCTGAAAATCCACTTCGGATAGTGCTGTCTCCTCAAATGACTTCATGATCCTGTGAAAGGAAATCAGTGTCTTGAAGGGACTGGAATCGAATGAGAAGTTAAATTGCATAATGCGTGTTACTGACTAAATTAGATTGTTATTGGAAGCCGTACAAAAATAGGAATTTATTGGCTATTGAACAGCTACTTTTTAACAAATGACATTAGGTTTAATATAAGCGTCGGCCATCACCGATATTGCAGTACACATCAATATAATTATTTATACTAAAAATATTAGTATTTTGTATTAATTTTTCTTATATTTGAACATGAACTGATTATAACCAAGTAATGGCAAAATTGATACATCGAACAGATGACTTATTGTGGAAATCTATTTTAGAACATACTTTCATACATTTCCTTCGTTTTTTCTTTGTTGGAGCTGATGAAATCTTCGATCTAACCAAACGGTTTGATTATCTCGACAAAGAGTTCGAGAGTTTATTCCCGCCCGAGCCAAATGGCAAAGGGGTCCGGTTTGTGGATAAGCTGGTGAAGGTTTATCTGAAAGACGGACGTGAAAAATTTGTACTATGCCACATCGAGGTACAGTCCCGAAAGGGGAAGGGAGATCTCGCCGAACGCATGTTCCGATATTTTTACAAAATATTTGACAAATATCAAGTCCCCATTACAGCAATTGCTATCCTGGCAGATGACAATTGCAATTATAGACCATCCCTCTATGTACAGGAATTTATGGGGACACAGATGAGCTACACTTTCAATTGTTACAAAATTCTGGATCAAGATGAATCTGAGTTGCGGGCAAATCAAAATCCTTTTGCAGTAGTAGTGCTTACTGCATTGTTGGCCATATTAAACAAGAAGCTAAGCGACGATCAATTAAAAGATATTAAACACGATCTATATAATGAAATGATAAACAGGGACATGGACAGAAAGACACGTAAAGGAATTTATGACTTCCTGATGTACTATGTGCGTTTTGAAGATCAGGTTAATTTAACTATATTTGAACAGGAACTAAAGACAAAATCTGGGAGGAACATTGTTATGGGCACCAACGAGTATTTATTGGACAAAGCAAAAAAAGAAGGTAAAATAGAAGGTAAAATAGAGGGTAGGATTGAAGGTAAGCGTGAAGAAGCGATTGCGATTGCTTTGGAATTTAAAAAAATGGGATTGCCGTTAGAAGACATTGCTAAGGGCACAGGGCTTACTGTTGAAGAAATCGAGAAGTTGAAATAACAAAGTTTTCGTATAACATAAGAAGCGGCTGAAAGTAAAAATTCAGCCGCTTTCTATTTTTAGCCATAAATAGCCACGGCCAGATGTTTTTTTATTGACTTGTATTTAGATTTATTCAAAATAATAATATCTTTGGCCCCGTTATTATTTTGAATTTAAAACTGACACCATAACTGTCTACCAGACCTCGACAAGCAATGAAAGCTAATCCAAACAGCATGGCTAAAATAACTGCCGCTTTATTATGTTGTTCCATTTCCTTACCCGCATCAGCAGCAGGCGGGCTGGTGACCGGCAATAGACCATTTCACCTGTCTATCGACAAGGCCCAGCAAAAGGGTGTGATAACCGGTCAGGTGGTGGATGCCCAGGGCGCCCCCTTAGCCAACGTGCATGTACAGCTGCACGGAGCAAAGAGTACCAAGTCGGATAAAAATGGTTTTTTCCGGTTATCGGATATCAATTATGGGAAATACCGCCTTACGTTGAGCTCAGTGGGCTTCGCAAATGTCGCCCTCGATCTTGAACTGCTGGAGGAACAGTACCTGCTCGAGACCATTACACTGACAGCTGCCGAGCATAGTCTGGATGAGGTTGTTGTCACAGCAAGCAGACTGGCAGAACATATCGACGAGGTGCCATCGTCCATTACCTATATTGGCGGTAATACGCTGGATCAGCAACGGCAGATCAATGATAACCTGCCATCGATCTTGATGCAGAAAGTGCCGAGTATATCGCCCAGTGAGGAAAGCCAGAATAACTTTATCGCCAAAATCCGGGGACGCAACTTTCTGGTATTGATCGATGGGATCCCGCAGTCCACGCCACTGCGCAATGGTGGCCGTGACCTAAGGACGATAGACGCCAGTGCCATAGACCACATCGAGGTGATCAATGGTGCCACGGCAATGTATGGCAACGGGGCAGCGGGCGGTGTGATCAACTATATTACCAAAAAACCGCAAAAAGGGAAGAAACTAAGCTCATCCACTTACCTCAACAATTCGTTGAGCCTTGTCAAACCGGACGAAACCTATGGCTATAATATCGCTCAGCTCTTCTCGGGTGAAGTCAATAAATGGGACTACGTCGTGCAGGGCAAAATCGGCCGCTCTGGCGTAGTGCGGAGTGCCGATGCAGCGGTAGCCAGCCCGTTTTACGGGCTCGGTGAAACAAAGTCCTACAATGCCCTGGCTAAAATAGGCTATCAGATTGCTCCGGACCATCGTGTCGAGTTTATGGGCAACTATTATCGTAGCCTGCAGGACAGCAAATATGTGGGTACCACCGGTAAATTTGGTGAATCGCCGGCCATTGGCATTCCTTCGGATACTGTCATCAACGGCGGGACGCCGTACAACAAAGCACTTCACCTCAAGTATGACGGCCAATATGGCAAGACCGCGGCAAAGCTGAGCCTGTACTACGAGGATATGAATACGGTCTTCGAAACGTATAACCAGAATTATTCGGACCATAAAGGTGCACGGCTCAATTTCAATACGCCTTTTCAGCTGAGCGGCTCCTCCACACTGTCGCTGATCTATGGGGTAGACCTGCTGAAGGACCATACCGTGCAGAAGACACTGAAAGACGAACTGGTCACGCCGGATATGAATATGAATAATCTGGCCCTCTACCTGCAGGGTAAGTTGAATCTGGCTGCCGACTGGATTCTGAAAGGTGGGGTCCGCTACGAGAATATCCGCTTTAAAGTCGGTGATCTGACCAAAAACGGAAAGCTGACGCTGGGGGAGAAAAATAACTCGGACGCTTTTGTATTCAACCTGGCGACACGGTACAACAAATACAGCTACGCCCAGCCTTTTGCCTCCTTCTCACAGGGCTATTCCATAGGCGACGTCGGCCTGATCCTGCGCAATGGGGTTCCGCTGAGCCAGCTCGACCCCAAGCCGGTCGTGGTCAACAACTTCGAACTGGGCCTCAACGGTAAACTGTCCATATGGGACTATCAGCTGACCGGTTATTACAGTACGTCCAAGAAAGGGACGACTTTCGCGGAAACTTCCAAGCCCGGCGTCTACGAACTGAGCCAGGTGCCTCAGCGTATCTACGGTCTGGAGTTTGTCGGAAATGTAAGACCCCTGCAATGGCTGTCCCTCGGCACGGTACTGGGCTATATGGATGGCCGCCAGGACCTGAAAAATGAGGGTTCCTACAAAGATAAACTGGACAACTCGATCATTTCACCGTTCAAAATCAATCTGAACGTGGATGTCAAACTCACCGACCAATGGAATGTATATTTACAGTACCTGCATCTCGGCGGAAGGGATGTGTTTCCTGTGGAGGCTTACAACTATGGAAAGTACCCGATATCAGGGTACAACCTGGTGGATTTTCAGACACGGTACAGGTATCAGAAATTCACGTTCTCCTTTTCGGTCAACAACCTGTTCAACGCCGATTATTACCCTGTGCATGCCGAAGTACGTGGCGCTACCAACGAAGGCCGCTATTACATCAAGGGTACGGGCACCATGGCAAACCTGGGGATACAGTTTGACCTATAGCTCCTCCCAACTGATGAAATACAGAAAGCTGCCCCGCACCTTGGATGTTCGGGGCAGCTTTTCTTTTATATCCTCTACACGGGGCTACGGAACGGGGCTACCGGCAACGTTTGCGTAAATAAGTTTAGCAGTTTGCATTTTAAATTTCTAATTTCAGTTTATGCAAGCGGTTGCATCCAACCGCAAAAGGAAAACAATTTTTAAACTTTATAAACCTTATGATACCAAAGATTGAATGGGAAAGTAGTATCCTAAAAACTGCTGCTCTGAGTGTCATGTTTGTATTGTCCGCTCCTTATGTGAGGGCGCAGGAACAAAATGTAAACGGTACAGTAAAAGACGCCCAGGGAAAGCCTGTGTCGGGAGCGACGATCCGCGCTGTCGGTAACAGCAGCTTATCAACATCTTCCGATGCCAATGGAAATTTTTCGATTAAAATACCCGCCACGGTCACACAGTTGTCCATCACTTATCTGGGGGCTGACGCCCAGCAGGTGACCATCGTACCGGGCAAGCCTCTTTCGGTCGTCCTGCAGTCCAACGACGCAACGCTGGATGAGGTGGTCGTCGTCGGCTATGGTACGGTCAAAAAACGTGACCTGACAGGTTCGGTGGTCTCTGTCAAAGGGGATGAGATTGCCAAGGTGCCTTCGGCCAATATGCTGGAGTCGGTACAGGGCAAGGTGTCGGGTATGGATGTGACACGCAGCAGTGGATCGGCGTCCTCGGGTGTCAATATCACCATCCGCGGCAACCGGTCCATCACGGCACAAAATGGTCCGCTATACATTGTTGACGGAATCCAGTACAGCAATATCCAGGATATCAACCCCAATGATGTCGAATCGATGGAAGTACTCAAAGACGCTTCTTCTACGGCGATCTACGGCTCCCGGGGAGCCAATGGGGTCATTATCATCACCACCAAAAAGGGAAAAACCGGTGCTGCACAGATTGCGTTCAATGCCTACGCCGGTGTGTCTAAAGTGGCCCGCTACCCAGAGGTCATGAACCTCGACCAATGGGTGAAACTTCGACGCGAGGCTTATCGTACCACGGGTAAATGGAACGACGTATCTAACGATGCGGCTATTTTCAATACTGCCGAGCTCGAGGCTATCAAAAACAACGAGTACACCAACTATTTTGATCACTTGGTCAAAGAGGGCTTCCAACAGAATTATCAGGTCGGCATCAACGCGGGGACGGAAAAAACAAAGGTCTACTTCTCCGGAGATTTCCTGAATGAACGGGGGATCTTCGAACAGGATAAATCCAACCGTTTTGGGGGCCGGCTCAACATAGACCAGGAACTGGGCACGTACTTCAGGGCTGGAATGCAGTCGCAGGTGACGCACTACAAAATTCAGGCGGCACGCGACCCGCTCAATCAGGCCAATAAGATCAGCCCCCTCGGCAAAATCTACAACGACGACGGCAGCCTGATCCTCTATCCGCTCAACGGATCGGCCATCAATCCGCTGGCTGACCTCGAACCTAACGCCTATGATGCGCAGAATCTTGTGACCCGCACCTTGATCAATGGCTATCTCGAACTGAAACCATGGAAAGGATTTTCGGGCAAGTCGACCATCGGGGTGACCCTCAATAATAACCGCGAGGGGACCTTTGCGGGGATGTATACCATCGACCGCAACGGATCGGCATCGAAAGCTACCTATAGTACAGAGAATAGCCATCTGATCAACTGGGAAAATGTATTGTCCTATCAGAACTCCTTTGGTGACCACAACCTGAACATTACGGCTGTCAACAGTATCCTGTGGAATCGCTCGGACCGTATCGACGCTTCGGGTGAGGGCCTGCTCCTCGATAGACAGCTTTTCTATGCTCTGGGCAATGCCTCCAAAAATCTGGCGACGACGACGGCATACAGCATGAACAATCTGCTCTCGTTTGCCGGCCGTGTCAACTACAGCTACAAAGGTAGGTACCTGCTGACAGCCACCGGCCGTTCTGATGGGTCGTCCATATTGGCAAAGGGCAGCCAATGGGCATTCTTTCCCTCCATTGCTGCAGGTTGGCGCATTGTCGATGAGTCCTTTATGAAAAACCAGAGCGTATTTAGCGAACTCAAGGCCAGACTGAGCTGGGGTCGGGCAGGCAACTACGCGGTGTCGCCGTACTCAACACAGAACAACCTCAGCCGTGTGGCTTTTGCCTACGATGATGCTTCGGCAACGGGCTATACTTTTTCACCACAGATCGGCAACACCAACCTGGGCTGGGAGATCACAGCGACGACCAATGCGGGACTCGACTTTGGGATACTTAATGGACGCGTTACAGGTACCATGGATTACTATGACTCCAGAACATCGAAATTGCTGCTCGAGCGGGGCTTGCCGCCTTCGACAGGCGTAAGCAATGTGATCCAGAACATTGGAAAAACCCGGAATCGCGGTTTCGAAATAACCGTAAACGCGGATGTACTGAAAGACAGCAACTTGAAGTGGAATACCTCAATCTCCTATACACGTAATAAAGAGGAGATTGTCGAGCTGGTTACCAGTTCGGATGATATCGGAAACGGCTGGTTTATCGGTTATCCCACGGTGGTATTCTACGATTACGACAAACTGGGTATCTGGCAGCTGGGTCAGGAGGAGGAAGCTGCCAAGTTCAACCAGACACCGGGTGATATCCGTGTGCGCGACGTCAACGGGGACGGGAAAATCGATGCCACAAATGACCGCGTGATCATCGGTACTCCACGGCCAAAATGGTTCGGTTCATGGGACAACACTTTTAGCTATAAAGGATTTGACCTCAACGTATTGCTTTTTGTCCGCTGGGGACAGACCATACAGCCCAACTTCCTGCGCCGCTACGATCCGCAGGGCCTGGGTCAGAGTGCGGCCATCATAGACTACTGGACGCCGGAGAATCCAACCAACGCCTATCCGCGGCCCAACTCTGGGCTCTCACTGGCGAGCACGCTGTACTCCAGCTCGCTGGGTTATGTGGACGGGTCTTACCTGCGCATCCGGAATATATCACTGGGCTACAATTTTCCGCAGTCGGTACTGAAGGATGGCTTTATCAAAAAATTAAGGGTATATGGTACGGCCAGGAACCCATTTACCTGGACCAAATCGGACCTGCTCAATTCGTATGATCCGGAAAGGGGTGGATCGGAAAACTTCCCGATGACCAAATTATTTGTTTTCGGTGTGAATGTTGGATTTTAATTGCTACAAAAAATGAAAAGAACTATCAAAAATATTGTCATGGCTTCAGTGGTGGCGCTGGCATCATCAGGCTGTTCAAAGATTCTGGACGAATACAACCCCAGCGGCCTGACCGCCGAAACGGTCTTCACCACGCCCGAGGGCTTCGAGACCCTGGTCAATGCGGCGTATTCGTATCAGCGCTGGTGGTATGGTAAGGAGGAGGGCTACAGCATGTCCGAAATGGGAACCGATCTTTGGACGAGCGGTGCCGGCGATACCTTTCCTGATCTGATGAAATATATCAACCTTCAAGGCAACAATGGCGCAATAGCAACAGAGTGGAAAGCTTTGTACTCCGCCATAAATGTCTGCAACGCAGGTATCGGCCGTATAGACGCTGCTGGTCTAGCGCCGGACACCAAGGCTATCCGACTGGCCGAACTACGTTTCTTGCGTGCTTTTTACTATTGGCATATCCTGCAGACCTGGGGCGGCGTGCACCTGACGACCACCGAAACCGCAGGCATCATCACGACGGCTAATAAAACGGCGCCCGAAGAGTTTTATGCCCTGATCGAATCGGACCTGCTCGCAGCGATCAAGGATCTACCGAATACAAGCAAAGATTATGGCCGCGTGACCAATCCCGCTGCCCGCGCTTTTTTGTCGCGCGTATACCTTTCGGAAGGGAAATATAAAGAGGCCAACGACTATGCATTGTCGGTCATCAAAGGCAACTATGGTTTTGAACTGCTCAAAAACTATGCGGATCTCTGGAATATGGCCAATCTGAAAAATAAAGAAGTGGTCTACACCGTCAATTATTCGACCAATCTGGCGCTCAATGATATCAGTGACAAAATACTCAACCCGCTGGGGCACAACCGCGGCAGCAACAACGGCCACCTGTTATTTTTAATGAAGTATGATACAGAAACAGGTATGCAACGTGACCTGGCCAACGGCCGCCCGTTCAACCGCTATATGCCGACCCGTTTTCTGCTGGACCTGTACCCCGAAGGCGACAGCCGCTATGCGGCATCTTTTAAGGAGGTGTTTTATGCGAATAACCCGACGGCAACAGTTAAACTGGGGGATACCGCAGTGTACGCCACCCGCCGTGCGATTAGCAATCCGGACAAACCGTATAAGATCTACGACAGAAACTACATATATGCGAGTGACGGTAAAGTCAATGATCAGCTGCGCTACCCGACTTTAAGCAAGTTTCTGGATCCTACACGGCCCTCGTCCAACGAGGCCCAGAGTGCGCGGGACGTCTTCGTGATCCGTTTTGCCGAGCTCTATTTAAATGCTGCGGAGGCACAGCTGCGGCTGGGCAATCTTGACTCGGCGGCACATTGGGTCAATATCATCCGCGCGCGTGCCGCGCAGCCCGGCTCGGAGGAAAAAATGAAAGTGAGCGCCAGTCAGATGACTCTTGATTTCATCCTCGACGAAAGAGCGCGGGAGTTTGCCGGCGAGCAGATCCGCTGGTTTGACCTCAAACGTACGGGAAAACTGGTCGAAAGGGTAAGGGCTCACAATCCGGATATCGCCAAAAATATTCAGGATTTCCATAAGGTGAGACCTATTCCGCAGGACCAGCTGGATGCCATCACCAACAAGGACGAATTTACGCAAAACCAAGGTTATCAATAAAGCAATGAAAGCGCCCCAGGCCGGGGCGCTTTCTTGTTAGGGCAATGTAATAAGAAGCCTCATGAACCAAAATGGCATGAGGCTAATACGTAAAAAGAGAGAGATTGAGATTACTTATTTTCTTACATGGCAACCTTGCCGCCGGTTACGGCAATAGTCGCTCCGGCAATGTAGCTGCTGTCCTCGCAGGCCAGAAATACATAGGCCGGTGCGATCTCTGCAGGCTGTGCCGGCCTTTTGATCGGGCTGTCCTTACCGAAGTTTTCGGGCTCCGGCATAGTCGACGGAATCAGCGGTGTCCACACCGGACCGGGAGCAACAGCGTTGACACGGATTCCTTTGTCCTGTTCGAGCAGCATCTGCGCCAGATTGGCGGTAAAGTTCTGGATCGCCCCTTTGGTGGCTGCATAGTCGAGCAGCACCGCATTGGGATGATAGGAATTGACCGATGCAGTATTGATGATGGAACTGCCCGGCTGCATATGTGGTACGGCAGCCTTGCACAGATAGAACATACTCCGTATGTTGGTTTCAAACGTACGGTCCCATTCCTCGGCGGTCAATTCTTCGAGCGTTTTATGTGCCATTTGATAGGCGGCGTTATTGACCAGGATATCGATGCCGCCCAGTTCGCGGACACCGAGTTCAATCAGCTGGTTTGCATAGCTTTCCTCACGCAGGTCGCCTTTGGAAAGTATGGCTTTACGGCCTTCCTTCTCCACCAGCCGTGCAGTTTCGGCAGCGTCCTCATCCTCCACATCGTAACCATAACTGATGACCACATCTGCACCTTCGCGCGCATAGGCTATGGCCACTGCGCGGCCTATACCAGAATCACCGCCGGTGATAATCGCTTTTGCACCAATCAGCTTGCCACTGCCGACATAACTTTCTTCGCCGTGGTCGGCCTGTGGTTGCATCGCTGCTTCTGTACCGGGAACTTCCTGTTCCTGCTTGGGAAATGGCGGTACAGGATATTTTGTGTGTGGATTTTTAAATTGTGTCATAGTGTTGATTTTATTGTTAACATCCATAGTCTCCTAGGTGAACCTCCTCCGTTAAAAAATCGTTTAGAAAAAATCAAAAAGACGATAAGCGATGCCCCAGTCACAGTTTGGTGCCTTCTGTCCGCTAACTATAAACTTTATTGAATATATTTGTGTATTCACGCTGTACATAACATCCTTTCGAAAATGGAAATACAAATCAGGCCGGCGCAGGCACATGAAATCGATCGATTACTCGAATTTGAACAAGGTATTGTTGAAGCTGAGCGTCCATATGACGGCACATTAAAGGAAGGGGAGATTCATTATTACGATCTCCTGGAACTGGTTCGTTCTCCGGATGCCGAGGTGCTGGTGGCGGCGGCAGGGGAAGAGCTCGTTGGATCAGGATACGCTAAAATCTTGCCGGCCAGACCCTATCTGAAGCACCGGCAGTTTGCCCATCTGGGATTTATGTATGTCAGACCGGACTACCGTGGCCGTGGGATCAATGGGATGATCCTTGAAGGCCTGACTGCCTGGGCGCGGGCAAGGGGCATCTCCGAAATACGACTTCAGGTCTACGATGCCAATGAAAGCGCAAAAAAAGCGTATACCAAAGCTGGTTTCAAGCCCAACCTGCTCGAAATGCGAATGGAGATCTAACCCGCACGGGCATCCTGGCCATGCATTTTAGCTGAACTCCTCTTGATCAGCGGTATAGTAGGTGATACGGCCCCCGACTTTGGTCTGTTTTATGGTCTGCCCGGAGGCATCGTGTTTTGCCTGCTTGCGGTGCACTTTCAGAAAGTCCCTGACCTCGCCGCTGATGATATCCGGATGCGTCTTCTGGATCTGCCGTTCGGCATCTTCCAGCACGTCCTTGATGGCCTTAGCCAATTGCTGCACCTTCTTTTCGGGGATCTTGCCGGCAATGGAGAGCGGTGAGAGCTGCACCGCATGGAGGATTTCGTCAGCATACGCATTGCCGATGCCACCGATGAGTTTTTGATCCATCAGAACGGTCTTAATCTTGGCCCTGCTGGCCTGCAAAAGCTGCTCAAGCTTGTCCGCCGTCAACTGGGGAGACAGCGCGTCAATGGCTTCTGCAGAGGGTGGATTCAGCTCTATATTGGCCATCTGCTGAAAGTCGGTGACAGATAGTGTTTTACCTTCCTTAAAAGTCAGGGATACAAGGGCATACTTTGGATCGGGCGTATCGCTGTATTCCAGCTTGCCGTGTAGCATCAGGTGAATGGCAAGGATGGCGTCTTTACCAAAATCAAGGAAGAGCCTTTTGCCCCGGCGGAAGACCTTGTTCAGTGTTTTTCCTTCCAGGGCTTGCAATTCCGCTTCTTTGACCTTGATCTTCTGCTTGTTGTGAATGATCGCTTTTTCAAGCGTTTTACCTTTGATCATACGGTTGAGGTTCTTGCTGAAAACCTGTAAGTCGGGTAGTTCTGGCATAGTATTTCAATTTAACGTCAACAATTCAAGCACTCCCGGGTGCTCACTTTCTTATTTGGATTCTCGATTTTGCTCATCCTGCGTATCTTCACCATAAAATTCGCGCGCTTTTTTGAGTCCGGTGGCGATTGCAATGCCTTCTTCGACGCCCTCTTCCAGCATGGCGTTGGCGATTTCGGTCGCCTTATCACGGATCCTAGCAGGCTGATTCTTATAGGACGGTGGGTAGTTTCCATTATACCAGGGCATAGTTCCTCCTTTTAGACAGGAACAAAAACGGTCCCACGATAGTTTTACCCATTGGAAATACAGCGACTGCGGAATAATCTGTATATTTATGCACAGACAATAGTTTGAATATAAACCTGATACGACGATGACAATCCCAAAAATATGGCTAGCATGGCTCTGCATAATCCCCGTAGTGGCCTGCGCACAGCGCAGCTACACGATCAGAGGGGAGGTGAGCAAGTTAAAAAATGGTTCCAAAATTTTTCTGATATACGAGATTGACGGGAATTCGGTGGTGGACTCCACCGTCTCAGCCGGAGGCCAATTTTCCTTTTCGGGCAGGATCGGCTATCCTGTGTCCTCGACCCTGTATCTTCATAAAAACCCTTACGTCGAAAAGCTGGCACCGAAGGAGCAGATGGACTATTTCCGCTTTTATCTCGAACCTGTTGTGATGCATATGCGGGCAGCGGATTCCCTTAAAAATATCGTGATCACGGGAGCGCAGGTGAACGCAGATCAGGACACCTTCCGAAAGATGCGAAGCGGCGTTGACGACAAGTTTACGGCTCTGAATAAGGAGTTTGCCGCCCTGCCAGCGGCCCAGCAGGCTGATTCGGCGGTACGCGCCGGTTTCATCGATAGGGAAAAAGCGATTATGGATGAGCTGTATGCTGTGCATCTGGCGTTTGCGCGGCAGCACCCCACGTCTTACCTCAGCCTGATCAGCCTGTCTTTTGTGGCCGGCCAGGAAAAGTTCTCTGCCGCTGCGGCCGAGGTATATGCAGGTATATCCGAACAGCTCAAACAGTACCCGCTGGCTGCGGAGATCCCCCTGCAGCTGGAATCGGCTGTAAAAACCAAAGTCGGGCAGCTGGCTCCGGATATGGAGCTTCTGACCCCGGGGGGCAAAACAATGAAAGTCTATGATTTCCGCGGCAAATACCTGCTGCTGGATTTCTGGGCGAGCTGGTGCGGGCCCTGCCGGGAAGAAAACCCCAACCTTGTGGCACTATACGACAAATACAGGTCACAGGGTTTTGAGATACTGGGGGTGTCGCTCGACCGGGCAGCACAGCAGCAGCAGTGGATAAAAGCGATAGCGGATGATGGGCTCCGTTGGCCACAGGTCTCCGATCTCAAAGGCTTGGATAGCCATGCCGCCAAGCTGTATGGCATCAATGCGATTCCAGCAAGTTTCCTCCTCGACCCTGAGGGCAGGATCGTCGCACGCAACCTACGGGGCAAGGGACTGGAAGATCAGCTGCGGAAGATTTTCGCCAAGGCGACGGATTAACTGTAATTAGCGGTAGGCTATAGGCTCCAGCTTGCGGATTCCTTCGGTCTCTATCTGAACCAGCGCCGGCGTAATGATCTGCTTTCCTGATGTTGGCAACAATGTTTTGCCTTCAAATTGCCATTGCCTGTTTTTGGCCAGCAAAAAGTCCAGCCGCTGTCGGCTGTTGAGGCCGCTGAGCGTGTAGTAGTTATTATGCTCGCCTTCCTTGCCGTTGATCTGGCGGAAGCAGCCTTTAATCTGGACACCATGCTGTTGCTCGTACTGCCGGATGAAAGAGGCATCAGCTGCCTCCAGTACGCGCAGCTCGTCTTTGGGACAACAGACAGATCCATAGCTTTCGGTGCGATAGACCAGTATTTTATCTTTCGGAATCTTTGGTACAGCGTAGTGCAGCTGCGGCTGCCCTTCGCCCGTCAGGTGATAGCGGTCCACGGTGGCCTTCCCGTCCTCGCGCTTGACGTAGTAGTAATAATTGCTGACAGCAGGCTCCAGTGTGATGCCCTGCTTTTCCGCATCCTTGGCGACCTGTTCATAGGCTTCGTAGTCGGGCATCACCAGAATGAACTCCCGGAGCTCGGGATAGAACCCTTCCGCATTTTCAAACAGCTCGCGTGGCAGCCTCGCGGCAACAAAAAACACCGCCATGCTATCGGGATGGAAATCGACGGCGCGGTCAATCAGGTAGGTACCGTCTTTTTCTGTACAATCGGAATCTTCTATCATCACCGCCTCATGGTATACCGGTTTCAGCCAGGCCGGACGCGGCTTATTCTCGATGGTGGCGGACTGCTGTGCCGGTGTATCCGCACAGGTTCTGACTAATGTCAGGATCAGAACTGCAGCGCAATAAATAAGTTTAAACATATGCAATCGTCTTATACTATGTATCCAATCTGTAAATATACTCCTCGATTTCGGATTGTCGGGCATTCGCATAGCCCTTGTCGTTGCCTATTTTGACAAAGCCACAATGTTCCAGCACCTTTTGCGAAGCCCGGTTATCGAAGGCAACCCGTCCAAAAATAGGCCGCACCGTCTCCAGCGCCAAAAGTGTACGCAATGCCTGTGTCGCTATACCACGTCCCCAGAACCTGCGGTCAATCCAATAGGTGATCTCATGGTCGCCTTCCATGACAAACTTTGCGATACTGCCAGCAATCGTTCCGTCAATAAGAATAGTCTGATTATTTACGCTGGGTTCGTTGAGCAGACGGCTGTACTTAGCCAGATAGGCAGCCTTGTCCGCCGGATCAGCCGAAGTAAAAGCAGCCAGGTAATTGGATTCTTTGTCGAGCTGGAATGTAAAGAGCGTCTCCAGGTCCTCAACTGTGGTCGGCCTCAGCGCGAGCCGGAACGATGCGTTGTTCATGATCGTGATTTAGTAGGTTTGTGTCCCAAAGATAGACAAAATGTGACCTTGATAGGCAATGACAACACAAAAAAAGGCTTTTCCTGCGGAAAAACCTTTTTTGTTTCATACGGCAGCTATCGCCCGGATAACCTTATTTCATTTTTTCCTTTACACTTTTACAGTGGTCGAGATGGCTGCGCAAGGTCGGCAACGTTTTGTCGACAAAAGCTTTCAAATCAGCATCTGCGAGGTTTTTACTGGCATCCTCAAACAGTTTGATATCTTTCTCGTGATCTTTTATCATCTCATCGATATAAGCTTTGTCAAAGTCAGCTCCCGATTTTTTCGAAAGATCGTCTTTGACTTTCTGCTGTTCGCTGCTTACCGCGGCGGGCAGTGTGATGTTTTTGGACTGCGCAAGCGTTTTGAGCTCGTCGTTGGCTTTGGAATGATCTTTTACCATCATCTCACCAAAGGCTTTGACGTCGGCGTGTTGCGCTTTCTGCTGTGCCAGTTCACCTAACTCCACTTCGGCCATGCCGCCGTTTGCGGCCTCGGTCACAAATTTGGCATCGGATTCATTAACAGCCACCGGTGTGCCTGCTACTGGATTGTCGGCGATCTGATCAGGTGCCTTAGATTCGTTGATACTGTCTGCAGTATCTTTACTGTCTTTGGATGCTCCGCCACCACAGCTCTGCATCGCAAAAAGTGATAAGGCAATCGTCAGGGTCAAAAATGTTCTTTTCATTGCTTTGTGAGTTTAGTTTGTAATCTGAACAGCAGTCGGCGTCTGATCGTTCAAAAAAACTTAGATAATATGCCGGACGGGCCGAAACAAGGCAGCCGATCCATGGTCATCCTGTTCAGATCTGCTCAGCATGTCCGCCGAAAAATCCGAGCATGGTTTCCAGTGCCGTTGAGGAATGCATTCTTTCACCATTATCCAAAGACTCTTGAGTAGCGGCTGCCGCACGGCGTCGCATGCTGTCTTCGTAGGCCGCAATGGCATCTTTCAATGTCGCATACCGCGGGTCGCTAAGATGCTCGCTCAGCTCCAACGCATCGAGCATGGCCATGTTGGCACCTTCTCCTGCAAAGGGAGGCATCACATGTGCCGCATCACCGATCAATGTGAGGCTTGGATTGGTTTCCCAATGCTGATCAAGTGGCATATAGTAAATCGGCCGGGGAATAAATGGAACGTCAGCATAAGCAAACAGTTCCTGCCACAACGGGTTCCAGCCTACGTATTCTCGTTTAAACCACTCCAGCACCTGCGTGCTATCCGAAAAATCGAGTCCACTGGCAACCGCCCAGTTTTCATCGGCCTTAAAACTTGCATAAAATCCCAGTTCGCCATCGCCTTTCTGTCCCATTAATATGTTCTGTTTGTTTCCGAATGCCATGATTTTACCGCCTTTGATCAGGGCGTTGATCTGGGGTGCATTCTCTTTGGCGACATGGCCTTCGAGCATAATCACCCCTGAATACATGGGTTTAATGGCAGTCAGATAAGAACGAATTCTGGAATTCGCGCCATCGGCAGCGACAACGAGATCCGCGTAGGCAGAGGTACCGTTTTTGAAATGCAGCAACCAGCCGTCGCCATGTGGCTCCATGGACAGAAAATGACTATCCCATACCACTGTATCGGGCCGTAGCGATTCCAGCAGCATGTTTCGCAGAGGGCCACGGTCGATCTCGGGCCGAAAGTGCTCGTGTCCAAACTTTTCTGCCGGTTTGGTGTCATGATCACTGTACAGCAGCTCCGCTTGCGGATTGAGGATCAGCGTCCGGTCTGCTCCGGGGCGGTAAGTCGTCCGGAACACCTGCAGGAGCCCGGCAGCCCGCAAAGCTGCGAGACCCGAATGCTCATGCATATCGAGGGGCGAGCCCTGGACCCGTGCATGTCGGTTGATATCTCTTTCGTACACGTTGACCTCGGCATCCTGCAGCTGCAGAAGCCTCGCGAGGGTAAGGCCGGCGGGGCCACCGCCGACAATAGCAATTGATTTGTTGTCTATCAGCATGTTGTTTTACATTTACCCTGCAAAATTATGCTCCTTTGAGAACCGATAATAGTACAAATCGGTCGTTTCGGTTTTTGGACAGTTCTTTTGGCGGCACGCCGCAGTATTTTTTGACTTCCTTGATGAAATGGTTCTGATCGGTGTAATTCAGTTCAGGAAACAGTTTTCCCTGAGCGATATGCGCCAGCGATGCTCTGAAGCGCAAAATCGTTGTGTAGGTCTTTAAAGATAATCCCAGCTGTTTGGTAAAATAACGGTTGATCTGCCGGCTGCTCCAGCCCACGGCATCGGAGAGCTGCTGCACGCTCATTTCTCCTTTGGAAGAATAGATCAGCTCAAATAGCCGGCGCTTACGATCGTCCACGTCGGCAGGAATCAGGGCGCTGATCTTTTGGGTCGCCTTTGCGCAGCATCGTTCAAAATCCGCGATATCCCCGGGCTCAAAACCCCAGAATCCGGGCGGCAGCTCACATGCGCTGTTCAGAAATTCTGCCAGCGGCGTCTGCAGGATATATTCTACAGCAAGCGGTTTAAAACTGATGACAAAGACGGTCATCCCCGGCGGGATATACCGCTGTTCGGGGTAGGTTTCCAGTCCGATAAGGGTTACTTCAAATGGTGCTGCCGGAGAAACCGAAAAAAACAGATCTACGCGGCCGTCGGGGACGACCACCACTTCCTTGGGCTGGTCACCGTCATTACGAAAGGTGCCCAGATTTTCCACAAAATCAGCGATGCTGCTGTCCGGCTCAATAAAGCGGTAAGAGAATTCGGTAGTCATGATCAAGACCAGATTTTCGGACGCATCCTATTTGCGTGGTAAAAGATACAGCCAGACCACACAGGCAATAAAGAGTATAAGCGAGGCCACAAAAGTACTGTAAGCTACCTCTGGATGACCTTCGAGCGCATTGTTGAGCGCCGTATACAGCAGCCAGATCTGTATGAGCAGATTGATCAGCAATACGGCGATCAGCGTGGACATGATCATGTTTTTCTTTTGGGGGTGGGACTGTTCCTGTCCTCGTCTAAATGTACTCATACGGTTTGATCATTAAGTTTTCTGCACGTAAATATCGTCACCTTCAATGGAAACATCAAGTCTATTGAGCGGTCTGGGCGGTGGTCCCTGGAGCACCTCGCCGGTCTTGACATCAAACCAGCCATTGTGGCACGGGCATTCTATTTTCATGGTGCCGGGGCGATAATACACCGCACAGGAAAGGTGAGTGCATTTTTGTTCGTACGAATAAAAGTTACCATCTTCGGTGTGGACCAGTATATAGGGGACCGCGCTGTTTTCGAGCACAAAAGATTTTGTGCCGCCCACGGGAATATCGCTGGTGCTGCAGATCCGCTGTCGTTTCGAAGCCCTTTCCTTTTTGGTGAAGAAGGCCTTTGCTGCGATGGCAGCGTTTCCCAGCACCATCCCGCCCGATACCACTGTTAAGATCCGGGCAAAGTCCCGCCGGCTGACCTCGTTTGATTCTGGCCGGCTGATCGGGAAATCTCTCTTCCAATGTTTATCTTCATTGCTCATAGCAAAAGGGATTAAAATCACATAAACCACTGATTATAGGACACGCAGTTCTGTGCTGCCTTTGGGCATCATCAGGTTGACTTTTGTGTTGACCTTTTCCTCTCCAAAGAGAAAGGTATTAATGGGGGTTGAATTGGGACGCTTGGCCTGTATCTCCTCACGCGTACCATAGAAGAGGGCACCACTGGGGCATACGATGGCACACATGGGCTTCTTGCCCACACTGGTCCGGTCATAACACATATTGCATTTCATCATCAGGTCGTAGGATTCCATCTTTTTCGGCACACCAAAAGGGCAGGCCATCACGCAGTTTGAACAGCCGATGCAGCGCGATGTGTTGGCAGTATGCACCACGCCAAACTCGTCTTTGCTAATCGCATCAGCAGGGCAGACATTGGCACATACGGGGTCCTCGCAATGCATGCAAACCTGCACGGTTGTCTGAATGGTGGTACTGCGGTCCACATAATTGACATGGATCATGGACTCCTGTCCGTTGGTTTCGCATTCGGCACATGCCGCCTCACAGGCTTTACAGCCGATACAGCGCTGCATGTCGACAAAAAATTCTTCCTGTAACTTATAATACTCTGCCATAGTCTTTCCGTTTATAGTGATTTAGATACTTTGATAATCCCGTGCGTCATTGCCAATATATGACTGCGTTCCCAGAGGTTCCAGGCGGCAGGCGCTGACCTTAAACTCAGGGATTTTGGAAATAGGATCCAAAAAACCGCTGGTCAGCTGATTGGCTGACTTTTTCCCCGGCCAGTGATAGGGGATAAACACTGTATCCTCGCGGATGGTCTCCACAATATTGGCCGGAAAAATAGCATTCCCGCGTTTGGTGACTACACGTACGTCTTCATGCTGACTGATCCCCATTGTGTGGGCCAGCACGGGATGTATCTCCAGAAAGGGCTGCGCAAACTGTTTGACCAGCTTGCCGATGCGTCGCGTCTGTGTACCACTGAGATATTGTGAAACCACGCGGCCTGTGGTCAGTATGACCGGAAATTCGGCGTCCGTCGGATCCATGCTGGGATGGTATTGCACCGGATTGAAGTGCGCCCTTCCATCAGGTGTCTTGAATTTGCGGTCCTCCCAGAGCCGTGGTGTGCCGGGATGATCCAGGTCTGGACAGGGCCAGAAGACACCCATGTTCCGTTCTATTTTCTCGTAGGTGATGCCGTAATAGTCGGCTGTACCGCCTTTAGAAGCTATACGGAGCTCGTTAAAGATCGCTTCGCTGCTGGCATAGGAGAATTTGTCGCCTGCACCGAGGCGTCGGGCGATCTCCTGTATAATTTCCGAATCGGGTCGTGCGCCGACGGGTGGGTCGACGACTTTCCGGATCCGCACCACACGCCCTTCGGCAGTCGTCACGGTGCCGTCCTCTTCTTCGTGCAGGGAGCCGGGAAGGATAATGTCACAGTGGCGGATGGTTTCGCTCATAAAAAAATCGATACCCACGTAAAATTCCAGTTTTTCAAGTGCGGCGCGCACATAATTGTTATTGGGCAGCGACACCAGCGGATTAAAACAGATGGATAGGAGTCCTTTTATTTCATCGCGGTGGATCGCTTCGATAATCTCGTATGCAGTGAGCCCCTTGCCCGGAAGGTCTTTTTCATCTATTCCCCAGACCTCAGCAATATACTGGCGGTGTTCGGGATTTTCAATGTCGCGATTACCGGGCAGCTGATCACATTTATGGCCATGTTCGCGTCCGCCCTGTCCATTACCCTGCCCGGTAATGGTGCCATAACCGCAGTAGGGGCGTCCGATCCGGCCCGAAGCCAGTACGATATTGATGCAGCTCAGCACATTTTCGACCCCCTTGGTATGGTGTTCGATACCGCGGGCATGCAACAGAAAGGAGGTGGAAGCTTTGCCCCAGAGCTTTGCAGCGGCTTCTATTTTTTCCTTTTTTGCACCGGTGACTTCTTCGGCCCATTCGAGGCTATAGTCCCTGACCGCCGCGATAGCATCCTCAAATCCGGAAGTATGGTTGGCAATAAACTCGTGGTCCAGCATATCGTGCTGAACCATATAGTTAAGAATCGCGCCAAACAGTGCCGAGTCGGTTCCCGGTCTGATATCTAGATGGATATCTGCTGTGCGCGCCAGGGGTATCTGCCGCGGATCGACCACAATGATCTTGGCACCGTTGTCACGGGCCTGCCACAGCCAATAGGTCAGTGTAGGAAACGTTTCGGAGACATTGGCGCCTGTAACGATGATCACCTCAGCATGGGCAAGATCCGTATAGTTGTTGGACGTACGGTCAAGGCCAAACGCCTTCTTGTTGCCAGCACCCGCCGATACCATGCATAGACGGCCATTGTAATCCAGATTTTTGGTTTTTAAAGCGACACGGGCAAACTTGCCCATCATGTAGGATTTCTCGTTGGTCAGGGATACGCCCGAAAGAACAGCAAAGGCATCATGGCCATACTTCTCCTGAATCCGTTTGATTTCGGATACGGTTCTGTCCATGGCCTCGTCCCATGCGACCGGCAGATATCCTTTTCCGGGGGTATTGACCAGAGGACTGGTCAGCCGGTCGGGATGATTGTCCTGTAAATAACGTTGCACGCCCTTGGGACATAACCTTCCCTCATTGAAAGGAAACTCCATCCAAGGTTCAAATCCAACCACTTTATTATTTTTGGCCAGCAACTTTATCCCGCATTGCATACCGCAGAAGCAGCAGTGGGTTTCGACAATTCTATCCGGCTCGTCTCTGCCCGGAGTGCCCTCAGGATCCGGAAAATGTAAGTGCGGACCAAACTGCGCAATGATCTGTTCTACGGGTATGGGTAATTTTGCCATTTAATTCTTTTATTTAAGGTATCAACTACAGATTATCCAAAAAATTCACCGGCTTCTTTGCGGGCTTTATAATGCGCGATGGCGAGAAGATCCCGCTTTCCTTCGGGACTATAATCCAGGATAGAGTCTCCCTCAGCATTATCAAGGTTGAAACCCGTCTGTTTTGTGATTTTTTTGAGATCTTCGACATGCAATTTTGTTGTATACTCCTTGCCGGTAAACTTGCAGTGCTGCATGCCCTTTTTACGTCCGGCTTCCTTATAGATATGAGCACCAATCTGGGCCGGGCGCTGGATGATATGGAAAAACTTTCCGAAAGGCATCCAGACGAGAAAGACGATCACAAAAAAAGCATGGGTAACGGCCATAAATTCGTAAGCCTTTCCATGCATAAATTCATAATCCAAAGTCAGCCCCAGACCCGTCAAAGAAACGAGAATCAGCAGCAGCAGGGGCAGGATATCGCCTTCAAAAGTCTGCGTGGCAATCAGTCCCGGATCCTTTAACCGTTTTTGCAGAAAATAAGTGGCTCCGATGATCACCAGAATCGAGCACCAGTTGAGCGCCCCGAAGGTCAGGAAGCCCATGACTGACTTTACCGGAAAATTCATCACGGCAAATCCAAAGAAATGCGCGGTATAAATTTTGGGGGCAGCGGGATCCAAACCTGACGCGGGGACAAGTGTAAAATGTATCCAGCCAAAGGTAAGAGGGATCGTGATACAAAAGGCTAAAATACAGCCGATGGCCATCATCAGATGGGCAAAGCCTCGGGACTGGCCTCTACGGATAATAAAGCGCTGAAAAACGATGTTCTGTACAAAATCTTTGACCGTGTATCCCAAAAAACGGAGTCCTTCCGCCGAAAACAGGATCTTTAGGCTGCTCTTGAAATAAACACGGGTGGGGGGACGCTGTATCCAGACGGTGTAACGATAGACAATTCCAAAAACGGCAAACAGTGTACCGAATAGATAGGCCACCAAAGCTGCATCAAAATTCTGCAGCCTGCGCGATCCAACCAGGATCATCCCGAGCGTCAAAAGGGTCGCAGCACTGGCTATAACAAAGGCTTTTAGGTCTACAAGCTTCAACATAGAAATCTATTAGTCTATTTTTATAACAGTAGAGATTTTAAATTGTTTGCTCAGTATAATCAGCTAAACTTTACGGCCCAAAAATACCTTCAACAGCTGTCTGACAAAGCCAGTCATCACGGCGGTCCAGGCAAATAGGGCGAGGTAGATGAAACCATTGGGGATAAATTTCAGAAAGGCAATATCAAGGGCTTCACTGAGCCGGAAAGTACTGACGACATACATGCCCAGCGGGAATACCATCGCCCAGTAGGTGGGGTCATAACCGGCGGCCGTTGTAGGCACCTTCACTTTTTTGACGATATGCCGCCAGGCTCCCAATAGGACCAACAAAGGGATCCACCAGGTGCCGGCAGCCCAGAATAACAGCACAAACCCTTTTAAAAACGGCCGGATTTCGACCAGGAAAGTAAATTGCTTTTCATGGAGGATCAGCATGGATCCGGCAAGCGTGGATATGGCTGTGGCCCCCATATTGATCCAGTATGGAGCACCAAGTTCCATCGCATTTAAGGGGAAGAAGGAAATCCGGTAAATGATCAGAGACATCAGATACAAATAGAAGATACAACCCACAGAAAATAGACAGGCCGCAATGAACAGGTAGATCTCAGCAGCGTCGCCCAGACCATCCGACACAAAAGAGATGAGTACAGATATGGCCTGAATGGAAACGATAATGACAAGCCAGGTCCCGTTGATGCCTTCTTTCAACGGTTTTTTATCATCCGTCACCGTCAGATTGTAGAAAAAACCGTAAATCGTAAAAGCCCATATCACGGCAGCCAGAATCAGCAATGCCGTAGCCAGGCCGCTCATGCCTTCAAAAAGGATAACCTGGTTGCCCATAATGCACAAAGCCGCGATAAGCGTAAAAAATCCGGGTCCGCGTTGATAATTTTTGAAATCCGCTACCATATCGGGCCAGTAACGGATCATCCGATAGAGATTGGCGGCAAATAATGTGAGTAAAAACAGGATATTGAGATAAAAAAGTACCCTGCCGAGGACGGAAAATCCTTCCAGAAGACAGGCAATGGAAATAATTCCTGTGGCCATGACCATGGCAAAGTACCCCGGCAGCAGGACTTTGATCCGTTTTTGAAGTGCATTCATCGGCTTATATGGTTTTCTGCATATTGTTAAGCCTTGGCTGTATCACATTCGATGCAACCAAAGACGTTGATAGCTTAACAATCAAAAGCACTGCTGTGTTTTAGCGGAGAGACATTAGTTGACACAAGGCTGCTGCTGGGCGAATCAGCTAGCCTGGTCTGACGCTTAGAACCAGTTATCCTGCAATACTGGCAGAAAAGGAAATGGAAACGGAGCACAGGTCTGAAGCTAAAAACTGGTATCCTGCTGCGCCTGAGAGCGAACAGGACAACTGATTTACAATCAGTTATACCAGTGGATAATCCTCAGGGCGGCAGTCTAAAAACGGTAACCAAAAGACAGGGCTGTGCGGATCCCGGCAAATGGTCCGCTCGTACGGAGGGTCACCCCCTCAGCGCTGACTTCTTTTTGGAGATCGATGACGTCGATGTCAAAGTCATCCAGCTGTTTCTGCACCTCGCGCTGTTCGTCCGCATTGAGCGGCGTCCTGCCCTCAAACGTCCCCTTGTTAAAACCATAGCTGGGACCGATGATACGACAGTCGAGATAAATATCTTCGCCGAGGCGCCACTGGCTACCGATGGCTACACCGGCAGTAAAGGCATTCAATGCGCCCGATATGGCGACTTCTTTCTGGTAGTTCGACTGGTCGACCGAAAGTACTGTACTCAGCGTATAGTTGGAATATTTGACAAAAGGAGCGACGTAGAATCCCCGCAGTGCTTCTTTGTCGCCCAGGTAAAACCGGACCTCGGGCGTAAACGAAAAAGCCCCGAGTTTGGCGCCGCCTAGGATATCGTACTCGTCATCAACTGCAGACTCCCATAGTGAACGAAAGGGTAGTCCGGATTTGGGCCGAAGGCTTAGTGTACCGCTCAGTGAAATGCGGTCCTGAAGGGCTCTTTCATATTCAAGCGCCACATTGCCAGCCGTCAGCGGCAGAAGATTCAGTTTGACCAAATTGGATTTCTCCTGCGCCTTCAATGCCGTTGCTGCGAACAAGCCAAGCGAAAGCAGGATAAGGTGATGTTGTTTCATAGTCGATGCTGTGTACAGGAACCAAATATATCGGATTATCTGCTGACATCCAATGAAATTATACAATTTGTTAAATTCTCTCATATTCATAAAATTACCGTTCAGAAGGGCTTATCGCCCCTTAAACAAACGTCCCTTGGGGCGATTTGGTTGGATCAGCGTACGTTAATATCACTGGCTTGTTAAAAAAGATAACCGGAATTTATCAATTGAACAAAATTTGTCTATTTTAAACCCATGATACTGCGCGAAGTAACCCCTTTGTCGGAAAAAGATTGTTTCATGGTGTTTGCCAGAGAAAAATCCTGTTTTGATTTTCCGATCCATGTGCATTCGGAATTTGAGCTGAACTTTATCGAGAACGCTGCAGGGGCGCAGCGGATTGTCGGTGACAGCATAGAAGAGATCGACCACATGGAATTGACTCTGATCGCCAACGCTAACCTCGAGCATGGCTGGTTTGATCACAACTGCCGCTCCCAGCAAATTTCGGAAATCACCATTCAGTTCCAGCCGGATCTGCTTGGCGAAACACTACTCAACAAAAATCAATTTCGATCCATACGTCAACTGTTTGAAAAAGCAGCCTATGGGGTGACATTCAGCAAAGGTACCATTGCGGGAGTATGTGCAGATATTAAGAAACTGAGCAAAGAGAAAGATGGCTTCCACTCGGTCATAGGACTCTATGACCTGCTCTATAAGCTGTCCCTTGACGACGATATGAGGGAGCTCTGCAGTCGTTCCTTCCACAGTAGTATCAGACGCCATGACAGCAGGCGTGTCGAAAAGGTACTGCAATATCTCTCCCGGAATTACCATGGCGAGGTCTCGTTGAGCGAAGCTGCGGATCTGATCGGAATGACGGAAGTATCGCTAAGCCGGTTCCTGAAACAGCGGACGGGCAGAACCTTTATCGATACCTTAAACGATATCCGGCTCGGGCATGCCAGCCGCCTCCTTGTCGACACAACCCACAATGTTGCGGAAGTAGCACTGCTCTCCGGCTTCAATAACCTTTCTAACTTTAACCGCATTTTTATGAAGAAAAAAGGAACGACGCCCACCGCATTCCGGGATAAATACCGCAATTCGAAATTCTATTTATAGGCTACGGTAATGCCAGAGTTAAAATAATACAGTATACAAACACACCATACAAATCCTGTATCACGATTATTGGTTGTAATTCCATAAGGATAAGATAAAAAAGTATTAATCACGAGACGACATTCTCCCTAGTTTTGGTTTTAGATAAAGCAATTTAAATAACCAATTTTAAGGGAACTCAAAATGATCAAGAAAATCTTTTATGCCTGTATGGTCGCCGGACTGACACCAATGGTCACTTTTGCCCAGAAGGCACAGCTCTCCGGAAGGGTGTTTAACCAGCAGACCAACGGGGCAATAGCTGGGGCGACAGTGCGTACCGGAGCCGGCCAGTCTACGCTCACAGATGCAAATGGCAACTACAGGCTAGAGGTCAGCGTCGGGGACAACCTCTATGTTTCTTTTCTCGGGATGGAAACACGAACACATAAAATCACTGGCCAGCAATCGCTTAATATTTACCTGATCCCAAAAGCAGATGTACTTGATGAGGTCGTGGTCGTCGGCTATGGCAAGGTTAAAAAAAGAGATCTTTCAGGGGCGGTGAGCCAGGTAAAAGCAGGGGATATTCTGGCCGGAAATCCGGCGCCCAGTATCAATCAGGCGCTGCAGGGGAGAATGGCGGGTGTCAGTGTCAACCAAAACGACGGTGCTCCGGGCGCTGGAGTATCCATTACCATCCGCGGTACCAATTCCTTTTCGACTAACTCACAGCCTCTTTATATTGTGGATGGAATACCTTATGACATGGCATCTACACCAAGCAGCAGCGCCAACGAAAACAACAATCAGACCGCCAACGCCCTGGCGTCAATCAATCCCAACGACATTGAGTCTATTGAAGTGCTGAAAGATGCTTCGGCTACAGCGATATATGGATCCAGAGGAGCAAACGGTGTTGTCCTCATTACGACAAAAAGAGGAGAAAACGGAAATGAAAAAGTAGAACTGAATGCCAACTTTGGTCTGGCTACGCTTGGCCGGCGAGTCAGTATGCTTAAACCTTTTGATTACGCAAATTACATTAACGAACAGGCTGTCAATAGCAAATATTATGAAGGAGTAGATTATCAGATATTACCTTACCCCGGTACTTGGAATTACCCCACCATAAATGGTCAGCCTGTAACTTCCTCGGGAAAGTACCAGCCGGCACCGGAGGATTTCCTGAATCAGGGCATCAGAACGGATCAGTACGGCAATCAGACGTTAGTCCAGGGAGCTGACTGGCAGGATGAAATCTACCAGAATAGCTTTTCTCAGGAATATAATCTCAGCGTTTCGGGCGGGAGTGAAAAGGGATGGCACATGTTTTCCGGAAACTTTCTGAACCAGGGAGGTATCATCAAAAACTCCGACTATCAACGGGTGGCACTGCGGACCAACATCGGGCGGAAGGTCAGATCGTGGCTCGAACTGGGCGCCAATATCAATTACACCAATGGACTTACCAACTTCGCAAAATCCAATGCATATGATTACGGCATCATTCGCTCAGCGCTGATATTCCCGGTAACATATGGGCCGGATATGAGCACGATAGAATCTGATCAGCTGAACTGGCTCGCCTCCAACCCGGGGGTATATGTCAATACGGCTAAGGACCAGCTCAGAGCAAACAATGTATTTAGCTCTTCCTATGCAAGCGTTAAGCTGTTGCCCTATTTGACTTTCCGTCAAAACCTCGGCTTCGGCTACTCGAATAATAACCGGAACACCTATTATAACCGGAATACACAGGAGGGTAGAGCTCCTAAAAATGGCAGTGCGGGACAGAGCGACAACTGGTATCAGAGCCTTACCAGTGAATCGTTGCTGACATTTGACAAGACGTTCAGGCAGGACCATAGCCTGAACCTGGTGACGGGCTTTACGTACGAACAGGCCAATTACGCCTCCAAATCAATGACAGCAACCAATTTTCCAAATGATATTACTGGAGAATTTGACATGTCCGCGGGTCTCAACCCCGGTCCCCTTGTCAGCAATCGCGGACGCACGCAGCTGGCCTCGGTACTGGCGCGGGCCAACTATTCGTATAAAGGGAAATATATTGCTACCGCTTCTTTCCGCCGAGATGGATCCAGCCGGCTCACTGTAGGTCAGAAATTTGCAAATTTCCTTTCCGGAGCATTGGCATGGCGGCTTTCGGAAGAGCAATTTGTCAGAAATCTCAACATTTTCAACGACCTGAAACTGCGGGCCAGTTACGGACGTACCGGTAATCAGGGGGTGAATGCCTATCAGACACGCGCTTATCTCGCAGTGGCAAATTATCCACTCGGTGGAGCCTTGAGCAGCGGCTTTGCCGAGGTGGACTGGCGTGGTGCGCTCAACAAAAACCTGAAATGGGAAACAACCGACCAATACAACCTGGGACTGGATATGGCTTTCTTAAACAACCGAATCCAATTCACAATCGATGCTTACTACAAAAAGACCAATGACCTGCTGCAGAATGTAAATATCGCTTCCAGCAACGGAATGCGTACACAATGGGTCAACTCGGGATATGTAACCAACAAAGGTCTTGAGCTTACCGGAAAATTTGTTGCCATTGACCGTGAAAACTTTAAATGGAACATAGACGCCAACATTTCGTTCAACCGCAATGCCATTGGCGGACTTGCTGCCGACCGCTTTGCAGAAAGGCTGTGGTATAACGCGGATAATATCTTCATCCAGCGTAACGGTGTGCCAATCGGTGCGATATTCGGGTACGTGGAAGACGGTTTTTACGATAACGAGGCTGAAGTGCGTGCTGATGCTACTTATGCCAATGCGAGTGATGCCCTGGTACGTTCAAAAATCGGTGAGATCAAATACCGTGATCTGAACGCGGACGGACAATTGACAACCAGCGACCGCACGATTATCGGCAATACCAATCCGGACTTTGTATTTGGTCTGACCAACAATTTTAAATTTCGAGAATTCACATTGGGATTCTTCTGGCAGGGCTCTGTTGGCAACGATATCTTTAACGGTAACCTGATCGATATGAAAATGGCCAATATCGGAAACATCACACAGGACATCTATGACGCACGGTGGACAGAAACCAATAAGCAGCAGGCACTTTGGCCAAAAGCGGTATCAACTTACAACCGTACGATGTTAACCTCAGACCGATATGTCGAAAATGGGTCGTATCTACGCCTCAAGAATATCAATCTCGGCTATACATTCAAAAATCCGTTCAAAGGACTTCATGGGCTTTACGTATATGCCAGTGCTACCAATCTGCTGACCATCACGGATTACAGCTGGTTTGACCCAGATGTCAATGCTTTCGGTGGCGACGCCTCCCGCAAAGGTGTTGATATTTATTCATATCCAAGCAGCAGAACATTCTCCCTGGGGTTTAAAGCAGAATTTTAACAGAACCTAAATGCATGTATTATGACGACTAAAAACTATAAATTATATCTTAAATACGCCTTGATAGCATCGATTGGGCTTGTAGGCTTGAGTTCGTGCGAAAAGATGCTGGACGAAAAGAAATTTGACTTTGTCGATCCAGAGGATATCCCTGATTCGGACGAAGGAGTCAATCAATGGGTCGTAGGAACCTATAGCAAGCTGCTGGACGATATGTTCCGGTGGAGCCTGTTTCCGCCGGCGCTCGAATTTGACTGTGACTATATGACGGGGCCTGACTGGTCATTTGGATCACTCGGCGCAGGCAACTTTCAGAACAATGAATACACCACGGCAATGTGGGAAAAACCGTATGCGATTATCCACCGGGCCAATCTCGCGCTGGAAAACATAGAGCCCATGAGCAAAGCATCCGAGGCAGTCAAGAAAAACGGGATGGGGGAACTCTATTTCCTGAAAGCTTACTCGTATTTTTTGCTGGTGCGCGCCTTTGGCGAGGTCCCTATACGCACTGCTTCGGTCAATTCGGGTGCAGATCTCAATCAGCCCCGGCAGCCCATCGCCAAGGTCTATGCGCATATCATCGAACTGTTGACCAAGGCCGAGACAATGCTCTATAAAAACACCGACAGCGGCTATCAGGAAGGCCGTGTGTCTGCTGGTGCGGCAGCCTCATTGTTGGCCAAAGTATATGTCACGATGGCCTCAGCGTCCTTACAATCCGGAAATGTAACCGTAAGAGGTGGACAGCCCTACAGTATGAACGGAAGTGAAAAGGTATACACCAACCCAGTTTCATTTACCGTATCCAAAAAACAGGTGGCTGGCTATGAAAGTTTTAGTGCCAAGGAGTATTTTGAGAAAGCCCGGGACAAAGCCCTTCAGGTCATCAACGGCGAGTATGGAAACTACGGTCTACTGAGCTATGACAACTTGTGGTCGCGTGCCCACAAGAACAAGACTGAACATATCTGGACCTTACAGTCCATGTCGGCGGATCAAAAATACGGCGTCACGTTTTCACAGGGCTATAACGGGACTTACAATGACCAGGGCTACATACAAACGGGACTATGGTGGGGCATGCGTGACCATTGGTATAAGCTCTTCGAAAGCAAAGATCTACGTATCGTCAAAGGGGTGATGCATCGCTGGATCAGACAAGGAGATGACTCTGGCTGGGGCGGGGGGTCTTACTATCCAAACAACGAGGAATATACGAAAAAAGCGAAGGGTTATACCGACGAAAATGGCAAGTGGGTACCGCCGGTCGCGCCATTTAATGACGGGGCTCAGTACCGTAGTGAGAAATCGCCGGCGTTTTTGGCGTTCCTAACGAAATATAGTGATGTCAGTAACAACAAACTCGAACGAACCGATGCCCCCTGGTATTTCTTACGCTATGCGGATGTGTTGCTAATTTATGCCGAAGCGGCCAATGAGGCAGACAACAGTACTGCAGCACGTACATTGGCATTGGCAAAGCTCAACCAGGTCCGCGGGCGGAGCAATGCCTCGCCCCGTCGGCTTACAGGTGATGGCAATATCGACAGCCAAAGTGCGTTCCGCTCCGCAGTACTGGAAGAAAGAGCCATGGAATTCGCACTTGAAGGCGACCGGCGTTGGGATTTGATCCGCTGGGGGATTTACCTCGATGTCATGAATAGGATTGGGGGAACAGATGAAGTGGGGGTCGTCAAAATACGGTCCGAGAAACATTTGCTGTACCCTATACCAAATTCAGAAGTGGGGGTCAATACGACGATCACCACCAACAACCCGGGATGGAATTAATGTACACCTAAATTAAATTCACATGAAAATCTACAATCGCTCTTTATTATATCTGCTGGTATGTGCTGGCCTTGCTGGCACAACGGTGGCCTGTCAGAAAGATATTGCCAACTATAACAACACATACGATGACCAGTTGACCTCGAATGGTCCTCCGGTCATTGAAAAAATTTCCACTGCGGGCGACCTGAACGTGTCCATCAGCAGCGGAGCATTGACCGACATGATAGTTTTGCAGGGAAGCAACCTTGCGGAAGTCAAGTCCATAAAATTTAACGATGTCGAGGTCGATCTGTCGACGGTATACGCGGTGAGGTCCCGTATCACCTTACCGATACCCCGGGTTGTACCGACAACGGTCAACAACAAGCTTGCGCTGGTGACGGCCAAAGGAAGTACTGAATTTCCGTTTGAAGTTAGAATCCCCAACTTGGTCGTTGAGGGGCTTTACAACGAGTTTGTGGCAGCGGGGGATACAGCAGTCCTCGTCGGTAAATACCTGGATCTTTATAAGCTGGATACGGCCAATGGTAAATTTGTGATCGAGAACAAGGAGCTAAAGCCCCTGCGCAGTGTTGCTGATTCCATCTACTTTGTGATCCCTGCCGGGACAGCAGATGGTGCCGTACTCTCGGTTTCGAGCCCCTTGGTGGCAGTGCCTAAGCAGATCAGATTTCGTGAAAAAGGACTGTCCATGCTGGACATCAAGTCCCTTTCGGACTATGTCACGGATGGTAAAGCCAGCGGCGATCCTAAACTGCTGCCGGGCTTTGACCGTTTCCTGCGCGTGCGCCGATCGTTCGATGCCTGGTCCTGGAACGGCATTTTCTGGTCTGGCTTTGATCTGAATGATGCCGCGATACTGGCCAATCCTAAAGATTACTATGTCAAATTTGAGATCAACACCAAAAGTACGGCTTCTATCAGTCAGGGGAATTTTATCTTGGGCGGGGACAGGCAGGAGACACGTTACAACCCAGCCGAGAATGGTGCCCTGAATACGTACGGCCAATGGAAGACCATGCGGATCGATCTGACCGAATTTTATAAAGATGCCTCTCAGAGCAACGGGACTTATCTTAAAGCAGGATGGAATGCTTTCGTATTTTCTTACCAGCCTACTGTGGATGTCAATGACGACTTCAGTGTGTGTAATTTCCGGATCGTAAAAAAATAGGAGGTTACAGTTGAAAAAGTGTTTGTATGGTAGTCTGCTAATGTTGACCTTGTTGCTATCTGCTTCATGCCGAACTACATTGATCAGTCCGCAATCTGATGCCAGAACCGTCGTAGCCCGACACGGTCAGCTCCGCGTGTCGGGCACAGCACTTGTCGATGCGCGCTCCGATACAGTGACCGTCCACGGTGTAAGCCTGGGCTGGCACAACTGGTGGCCGCGGTTTTATAATGCACAGACCATCCGCTGGCTTAAAAAGGACTGGAATATTGAGGTTGTGAGAGCTGCTATTGGTGTAGAGCCTGACCAGGGCTACTTGCAAAATCCAGAGACAGCGCTAAAAAGCTTATACGCGGTGGTAGATGCAGCAATAGCAGCGGGAGTATACGTTATCGTGGATTGGCACGCACACCAACTACATCCGCAGCAGGCAAAGGAATTTTTTCGACTTGTGGCACAGAAGTACGGGACGTACCCGAATGTCATTTATGAGATTTTTAATGAGCCCGTGAATACCACTTGGGTGGAAATTCAGGCTTATGCTCAAGAGGTGATCCCCGCCATTCGGGCGATCGACCCAGACAATATTATTTTGGTCGGATGCCCGAATTGGGATCAGGATATTCACCTTGTTGCTGACAAGCCGTTAGAGGGGTTTAGCAACCTGATGTATACGGTACACTTCTATGCAGGCACACATAAGCAGTTTCTTCGCGAACGTACGGAATATGCACTTGGTAAAGGTATTCCAATTTTTGTGTCGGAATGCGCAGGGATGAATGCCGATGGTGATGGGTCGATCGATTGGACTGAATGGGAAACTTGGAAAAAATGGATGGCCCGACATAAACTCAGCTGGATTGCCTGGTCTATAGCGGACAAAAATGAAAGCTGTTCCATGATTACTGATCAGCAAGCGCCTGCAAGTGGCTGGTCTCAGAGCCAGCTTAAACCCTGGGGAAAAATGGTAAGACAAGATTTAAAAACGATCAATAAATGAATAAGTATATAAAAACTGTACTATTGATGATGCTATGCGGATTTACTTTTCTACCCAGTATCCATGCGCAGAAACAGTCTCAAAATAATTTATCAAACAACTTTGGCGTGGACTGGAAATTTCATGCCGGCGAAGGTAGGGACAGCAGCTGGAGTAGAATAGACTATCAGGATAATCATTGGGCCAACGTAGTATCCAATAAACTACTCAAAGAACAAGGACAAAAATTGGATCAGGGCTTTGGCTGGTACCGTAAGAAACTGAGCTTTCCAGCTCAACTACAGCAGAAAATTGCCGAGGCTGAAGGTATCAGGATTGACCTTGGTAAATTTGCAGCCTGTGAGGAGATCTACGTCAACGGAACCTTAGTCGGTAAAACCGGAGAATTTCCGCAGAATTTTGCCGGTTATTTTGATCATGAACGCAGGTATTTTGTACCGCTCGAAGCGCTTGACCTTAAGGGCGAAAACCTGATTGCTATTAAATTTTTTGATGGATGGAGCTCCGCTGGTGGTTTTTTGAATGGCACTGTGATGAAGGTAGAGCCGGCTTCGACAGTGGATAAGCTGATGCTTAAAATCAATGTCCAGGATGAAGACTATATTTTTCTAGGAAGCGATAGTATCGCAATTGCGCCGACAATTGCTAATAGCGGAAAAAAAGCATTGCATGCGACATTGAAAATCTTTCTGACAACGGATGATGGAGCGGTGGTCCAATCTCATGAACTGAAAGTCGATATTCCAGGAAAGGGTGCTGCCCGGCCGGGTATATTCGGACTGAAGAATGCAAAACCGGGATTTTATCATTATAAAGTTAGTTTGAATCTGGACGGAGGACAAAAATTGGAAGAGCAGGTGAATGTAGGTTATGAACCTGAAAAAATTGTTTCTCCCAATGATGAAAAGGCAGATTTTGATAAATTTTGGCAAGCGAATAAAGCGCAGCTTGCTCGTATACAGCCCGATTATCAATTGATGCTGATTCCGGAGCAGTCCAAACTGGATTACGAGATGTATCATGTGTCGATGCGTTCGCTGGATAATGAACTTATCATGGGGTATTATGCTAAACCTAAAAAGGCAGGAAAGCATCCCGTTATTGTGGAATATATGGGCTACGGATCAAAACCTTATTTCCCAAATCAGTCTTGGGATGGCTTTGCTTATTTTGTGCTGTCCGTTCGGGGACAAGCGTTAAATGAAAAGTCAAATCATTTTGGTACATGGTTCACCTATGGGATAGACAATAAGGATAATTACTACTACCGGGGTGCGTTTATGGATGTGCTGCGTGCATTGGACTTTGTCAGTTCAAGAGATGAAATTGATGGCAACCGAATTGCTGTGCGTGGATCAAGTCAGGGTGGCGCATTGTCGGTCGTTGCGGCATCGCTGGATCCTCGGGTAAAAGCATTAGCTATTGGTATCCCTTTTTTATCGGATTTTCAGGATTACTTCAAAATCGCCCCTTGGCCCAAGTCGGATGTGGCCTATTATTTAAGTCAGCATCCCGAAGTGAGCTGGAAACAAATATACCATACGCTTTCTTATTTTGATATTAAAAATATGGCTTCTCGTATCCGTGTGCCGTTGGTTATGGGGATTGGGGTGCAAGATAATGTATGCCCGCCACATATCAATTTCGCAGCTTATAACCAGGTGAAAAGCGAAAAATCCTGGATGGCCTTTCCCTCGTATGGACATAGCACCGGAAAGGCATTTCATACCGCGGGACTGGACCTATTCCGACGCGTTCTACATGTTGAACAATCAAGATAATAAAAAAAGAACTTACATTATATTTAATTCGAATCATGAGTACATTATTTGAGCAACGTCTAAAAAATGTTGAAGCAGATCACTTTGCCCTATTACAAAGGAAAAACCATCCAGTTAAGGAAAACAATGGCATTTACCAACGGTATAAACATCCTGTCCTTACAGCTGACCATACGCCGGTTTTCTGGCGCTATGATCTCAACGAACAGACCAATCCTTTTTTTATGGAACGCTTTGGTATCAACGGGACATTCAATGCCGGGGCAATTAAATGGGAGGGTAAGTACCTGCTGGTGGTCCGCGTAGAAGGTAACGACCGAAAGTCCTTTTTTGCCATTGCAGAAAGTCCCAACGGTGTAGATCAGTTTAAGTTCTGGGATTATCCGATGGATATTCCGGAAACGGATAATCCGGATACCAATATCTACGACATGCGCCTGACAGCACATGAAGATGGCTGGATCTATGGGATTTTCTGCTCTGAACGCAAAGATCCCGATGCTGCACCGGGCGATCTGTCGGCCGCAGTGGCTGCCGCGGGAATTGTGCGGACCAAAGACCTGAAACATTGGGAAAGGCTGCCCGATCTTCAATCAAAGAGCCAACAACGGAACGTAGTCCTGCATCCCGAATTTGTCAATGGAAGATATGCCTTATACACCCGGCCCCAGGATGGCTTCATTGATACAGGAAGCGGTGGCGGGATCGGATGGGGATTGGTGGATACGATGGAAAACGCCATCGTGGCGGAGGAAAAAATCATCAACCACCGTTATTATCACACGATCAAAGAGCTAAAAAATGGCGAGGGACCGGCGCCCATAAAAACCGCCAAAGGCTGGTTACACCTTGCACATGGCGTACGGGCATGTGCAGCCGGATTACGTTACGTACTTTACGTCTATCTTACCGACCTCAACGCCCCAGAAAGACTGATCGCCGAACCGGCTGGCCACCTGATGGCTCCAATGAATGAAGAGCGTATAGGCGATGTTTCGAACGTGCTCTTCAGCAACGGCTGGATCGCGGATGAGGATGGAACGATATACATCTATTATGCGTCTAGCGACACCCGTATGCATGTTGCAGTGACTTCTGTTGAAAAGTTGCTCGACTACTGTCTGCATACGGCTGAAGACGGCATGCGTTCAAAAAAATCTGTGGCAACGTTGCGGAGTATAATTTCGAATAATTTGAAACTGAAAAATAAGTAAATTTATTGCAAAACGAGAATGATGATAAAAACTGAACATATCAGCCTAAAGGAAAAAATCGGTTATGGATTGGGTGACGCTGCTTCGTCCATGTTCTGGAAATTATTTGGCATGTACCTCATGTTTTTCTATACCGATATATTCGGACTGGAAGCCAAAGTTGTCGGAACGATGTTTTTGGTGACCCGCGTCTGGGATTCCTTATTTGATCCGATTATCGGGATCCTGGCAGATCGCACACAATCTAAGTGGGGCAAATTCAGGCCTTATCTTTTATATGTCGCGGTCCCTTTTGGTGTGATCGGTATTTTCACATTCTACACACCTTCGCTGACGGATAGCGGCAAGCTTGTCTATGCCTATCTTACTTATTCGGTGATGATGATGGTTTACTCGGCGATCAATGTACCTTATGCGTCGCTCCTGGGGGTCATGAGCACCGCTCCGAAGACACGCAGCGTACTGGCTACATTCCGAATGAGCTTTGCCTATCTGGGTAGTTTCGTGACCTTGCTGTTGTTTAATCCGCTGGTCAACTTCTTCAGCGGTCACAACCTCGCAATAGAGGCTCAGCAGAAAGGCTGGGTAATGGCCGTTGCTGTAATTGCGACCTGCTGTGTGATCCTCTTTCTGCTATGCTTTGCATGGACACGTGAACGCGTTCAGCCCGCAACAGATACGCATACAAGCCTAAGACAGGACATCAAAGACCTGCTCAACAATGGTCCTTGGTGGATCCTTCTGGGTGCCGGAGTATCTACCTTGGTCTTTAACTCAATCAGGGATGGGGCAACGCTATATTACTTCAAGTACTACATCCATGAGGAGAACTACGGCGGCATCAGACTGTTCAATATTTCCTTTGTACTAAGCGGCCTCTATCTTGCACTGGGTCAGGCCGCCAATATCATCGGTGTGATACTGGCAGCGCCTCTTAGTAACAGCATCGGCAAGAAAAACACCTTCGTGCTGACCATGCTGGCGGCCACCTTGGGAAGTGTAACATTCTACTGGCTGGACAAAAGTCAGCTATGGGGCATATTCGGGCTGCAGGTGCTGATCAGTATCTGTGCCGGCGCGGTATTCCCGCTGCTGTGGTCAATGTATGCCGACTGTGTGGACTATTCAGAACTGAAAACGGGCAACCGTGCTACAGGTCTTGTGTTCAGCTCCTCGTCCATGAGCCAGAAACTCGGCTGGGCCTTTGGCACCGCTGTAACAGGCTGGCTGCTCGGTTATTTCGGCTTTCAGGCCAACCAGCTGCAGTCTGATGAGACCATCAGCGGCATTAAAATGTTTCTGAGTATATTTCCGGCCGCAGGTACGCTGCTATCGGTGCTCTTTATCAGCTTTTACCCATTGACTGAGAAAAAGATGGAGACAATCACTGAAGAGCTGGACAGCCGCAGGAAATCTTGACAAGCGAAATCAAAACTAGCAAATGAAAGGATTTAAAGAAGAACTTGAAAATAATATCCTCCGCTATTGGATGGAAAATATGATAGATACAGAATACGGGGGCTTTTATGGGCGGATAGATGGACACAACGTGCTCGATAAAAGGGCCGGTAAAGGTGTTGTCATGCATGCCCGGATCCTGTGGACTTTTTCCGCTGCCTACCGCCTCCTCGGAAGGCAGGCATACCGGCAGATGGCCGACAGGGCTTATGTATATCTGCGGGACTTTTTCATGGATAGACAGTACGGCGGTGTCTATTGGGAGCTGGATTACCGTGGGGAGCCCCTCAATCGAAAAAAACAGACGTATGCACAGGGTTTCGCATTATATGGTTTTTCTGAATATTATCGTGCTACGGGTAATACCGAGGCGTTAGAATATGCTAAACAGCAATTTAATATCATCGAGAAATGCAGGGATAACGCACTCGGTGGCTATTGGGAAGCGTTCACCGAGGACTGGCAGCCGATGGCTGATATGCGGCTGAGTGAAAAAGATGCCAACGAAGCCAAAACCATGAACACACATCTGCATATCCTGGAACCTTACACAAATTTACTCAGGATCTGGATCGATCAAAGGCTCATTGAAGCGCAGAGCGAATTGATCACCCTGTTTGTGGACCGAATCTTTGATAAGAGAACCGGACATCTACAGCTATTTTTCGATGGAGACTGGAATGTCAAAGGTGATATACAGTCTTTTGGACACGACATTGAGGCGGCATGGTTACTATTGGAAGCCGCCGAGGTACTGGGCGATCCCCAATTGGCTGAGAAGGTCCGGATGATAGTGCCACAAATAGGAAAGGCCGCACTTGAAGGCATCCTTCCTGATGGCAGCATGGCCTACGAAAGGAATCATAAACACTGGGATCGGGAACGTCACTGGTGGGTACAGGCTGAAGCCGTAGTCGGATTTTCCAATCTAGGCCGACTACTAAGCGACAAATTTTATATGGATAAAGCAGAGGATACATGGGATTATATTGTTTCCAGCATAATCGATAAAAAAGATGGTGAATGGTTCTGGAGCAGGCTCGAAAACGGTGAGGTCAATAAAGCGGATGATAAAGCGGGATTCTGGAAGTGTCCTTATCATAATGGACGGATGTGTATGGAGATGCTTGAAAATTTTGGAAACACACTATGATCGGAAGAATACTACTGTACGGATCGATGCTGATCTTGCAATCGATCCACTATCTGTACGCGCAGCACGCCTTAACTGCCGACAGCAGAGCAACAAAAGGCACAATAGCTTTATATCAATCCCTCAAACTGGCGCAATCGCAGAGATTGATGATTCTGGGCCAGCAAGATGCCCTATGTTATGGACGGTACTGGCGTGGTGACCAGGACCGCAGCGACGTGAAAGAGGTTACAGGGAGCCATCCGGCAATGCTCGGCCTCGATTTTCATGTGCTGACACATAAAGATACAGAGTATCGGAGACTGGAAACAGCTAGATTAGTGCGCACCGTAAAAGATATGTATAAACGTGGTGGTATCATCACTTTTTGCTGGCATATGGCCAATCCGGTAAATGGAGGATCATACGAATGGCAGAGCAATCCACAGCTCGCCGTTAGGGAGATCCTTCCCGGAGGTAAGGCCAATGGGACATATAGGTCATACCTCCGCCGGATGCGTGATTTTTTGCGACGATGTAATGACTCCGGCGGAAAGCCCATTCCAATTATATTCAGACCTTTCCACGAGTTTGACGGGGACTGGTTCTGGTGGGGCAAAGGCCATGCCACTGCTGATGAGTTTATCCAGCTGTGGCGATATACCGTCGATTACCTCAGGAATGATCTAAAGGTACATCAGCTGCTCTTTGCCTATTCGCCGGACTGCCGATTCCAGAATAAAAGTGACTACATGACACATTATCCCGGCGATGATTATGTCGATATCCTGGGCATGGACAACTATTGGGATTTTAGGCCGGATGGAGCTAATGACCCTGCCGCAGCATCGCTTAAAATGAGCATCGTATCAGGGATAGCTCAGGATCGGGGAAAAATTGCGGCCCTCACGGAGACAGGACTGGAACGCATATCGGACCCAGACTGGTTTACACAGGTCTTGCAGCCTATGCTCAGGAAATCGCCATTGGCCTATTTTATGCTTTGGCGCAATGCTGACGATATTCCGGCGCATTACTACGTCCCCACAGCGGACCACCCCGCGGCAGCCGATTTTAAGGCCTTCTGCCGGTCGACAGATATTATTTTATTAAACACGCTAAACACGATATATAAACATGATGATGAAGAGAAATTTCGTTAACAGCTCTCTGCGCCGGATTGGCATGTGCCTGTCCTGGTGGCTATGGGGATTAAGTGCCATGGCACAATTGCCAGCAGATCGTAATGCCACTGCCGAAACACGGGCGCTATACAACAAAATCAATAGCCTCCGGACAAAAGGGATCGCCGTTGGGCATCAGGACGCCCTGGCTTACGGACATGGCTGGTACAGGCAGAATGGGAGAAGCGATGTCAGTGACGTGACAGGAAAATATCCGAAAGTCATAGGCTGGGAGTTAGGCGATATAGAACTGGGGAAAGCTTACAACCTGGATTCCGTCTATTTCGAGGATATGCGCCGTTATATACAGGCCACCCACGAACGGGGCGGAATCACGACAATAAGCTGGCATGGCAACAACATCCTATCTGGTAAAAATGCCTGGGACTGTGCACAGGACAGTGTAGTTCGTTCTATTCTACCAACAGGAAGTAACCATCGGAAATACTTGAGCTGGCTGGATAATGTGGCGCAGTTTCTGTTGAGTCTCAAAGACACACAGGGCCATCTCATTCCTGTTGTGCTTAGACCCTACCATGAACATACCGGTGCATGGTTTTGGTGGGGAGCCAAGCAGTGTACACCCGCGGAATACAGGGCTCTGTGGAAGATGACGGTCGACTATTTTCAGCAAAAGCATAACATCCACCATCTCCTTTACTGCTATTCGCCGTCTGAAACTGACCATGAAGCACATTATCTGGAAAGATATCCGGGCAACGAGTACGTTGATCTAGTGGCTTTCGACTGTTATGTACCCGGTGCCGGCTCCCCGAAAGACATCGAAAAATACAGGTCTGCCATGGCCAAAAACATCGCTATCGTCACAGCATATGCGGATAAATCGGGAAAAATCCCGACAATCGGTGAGACGGGGCTGGAAGCGGTAAAAGATAATGGATACTTTTCGGAAATTGTATATCCCTTGGTTAGAGGCAAAAAGCTCGCCTGGATCCTGTTCTGGCGAAATGCGTATGAAGCCGACAAACCGCAGCACTTTTACGTGCCCTACAAAGGCCATCCAGCAGCTGTGGATTTTAAGAAGTTCGTAAACAAGGCGGATGTATTTTTGTCAAACTAGCATCTTCGAGGCAGCAAGTGGGCTCCCAAAAAAGGACAGGGCGCTAGACAACCCGCCATCGACCGTATCTGCCCCTGCCTTATACCATAACCTTGGATCTGGTCTTCGTCGTCAGTGCCACACCGATTTCGATAATACCGATGATGACATGTGGGAAGTACACTATATCTGCGAAGTCGAACAGCCAGGGTGAGACGGCCAGAAACAAGCCCGAAAGCACATCAAGGACGAGATGCACATTCATGGGAATGATTCTGACCAAGCCCAGCTCGTAGTGGGTTATCGCACTGTATACCAAGGTCAGTATTCCGAGCACCACAAACACGGCTCCCTCGGGCCGATCATTGGCAAGGTGAAATAAAAATGGGCAAAGGATGAGAAAAACGCCTACCAGATAATCCAGGTAGCCGTGAGTCCTGGTGCTGAATATTTTCATAGCTTTTGTCAGTTTAAGTTATGGACGCTTTCCTGATCTGCAGAGCCGGAATATGACCGCTCCCGCGACCAATAAGCCTACGGCCGCTTTTGTGAGCATCGCCTTTCTATTGTATTTCCATTCGGATGAGAGGCCAAGCTCTTTAGGTATATTGGGGATATGTCCACTGCTGAGATCTTTCACAATGCCTTCCAGCACCTGGACGCGGTCGGCGAGCATGAGTGGCAGCCAGCGTCCATAGCTTGACTCGCTGTATTTAAACGCCACGCGCCTGACCATGCCACTGATGCCAGCGGGTGGGACCGACGTACCGAATACGGCAGTCAGATTGGGGCGCTCGACAGACTGCAGGATCTCCACCGTTTTGTCCTGCGGAAGCGGACGCTGCCAGGAATAGCCCCGATGCTCAGCATTGTTTCGCTGTTTGATGGGGTAGGTGGGATCGTTTTTCCGATCGGCATCTATACCCCAGCCTTTGATATGGGCATAGCTATGCTTTCTGTCATGGATAAAATCTTCGGATGTGGTTTGGTCTGTGATCATAATTGACAATATTAAATTTTACATGGATGGGGGTAACAATACCGTCTTGATGCAGCCGTCCAATTTACTGGAGAACATGTGGTATGCATCTGCGACCTCCTCGAGGGGAACCCGATGGGTAATCAGCGCCTTGGGATCTATGATGCCGGACTGTACATGCTCGATGAGCCGTGGCAGCAGCCGTTTGACGGAGGCCTGGTTGGCCCTTATCGTAATGCCCTTGTTGAGCACGTTGCCGATCGGCACGAGACTATTGATGGGACCATATACGCCGACGATGGATACAATACCACCCTTTTTGACACTATTGATGGCCCAGTGAAGGGCAGTGGTGGAGCCACCCTGAAGCATCATGTAACGTCCCAAAACGGTATTTATGGCATTGCCGGCAGCCTCGCAGCCGACCGCGTCGATACACACGTCGGCACCCAGTGAATCTGTGATGGTTTTAATGAATACGACCGGATCACCTATGGAACGGAAGTTGACCGCCTCGCACTGTGCATACCGTTCGGCAAACTCAAGCCGGTACTCGACCTGGTCTATGATAATGACACGGCCTGCACCAAAGAGCCATGCACATCTAGCAGCCATGATTCCAATCGGCCCCGCACCAAATACCACCACGGTATCTCCGGGCTGAATGCCGGCCATCTCTGCCGCCTGATAGCCTGTGGGGACCACGTCAGTCAGCAGCACTGCGTCGTCAGAATCCATCCATGGCGGGATGACTACCGGCCCCACGTCGGCATAGGGTACCCGCACATATTCGGCCTGTCCACCGGAATAGCCGCCGGCAGTATGCGAATAGCCGAATATACCGCCGACCGCTGTGGCCTCCGGATTGGACTCGTGACAATTGCCATACAGTCCCTGCTGGCAAAATGCACATTTGCCGCAGGCGATATTAAAGGGTACCATCACGCGGTCACCCACCTTCAGGTTGTCGATGGCGGAACCGACTTCCACCACTTCGCCAATAAATTCATGGCCAAATATGGTCCCAACACGGGTATCGGGGACCAGCCCATGGTAGAGATGCAGGTCGGATCCGCAGATACAGGAACGCAGCACCTTGACGATGGCATCCTGCGGATGGACGATTTCTGGTAGTGGCATATTACGGTCGGCCCGAATACGGTATGGTCCACGGTAGTTCATTGCAAGCATATTACAGATATTTTAAATTAAACTTCAGTTCAATACATCATCTTTAGCGGAACTGAGAAACAGCGTTGCCGGTTAAAGATAAATGGTCACCTTGCTACTGATGAAGGCTATATTGCCGGTAATGGTTTGGTTATTTTGCGTATATGTCACAAGCACGGACGAAGAACGTATTAATTGGCGCACGTCCGTATTTTCCCCTTCAACTTTCAGCCGATCCAAAAAACATGGTGTTCTGAAGAAAGTGCCCTCAAACCAACGGTAGCTGATGATTGTTATTGACCATAAACAATGAAAGTAACACAGTATGGCAGACAGCAAGGCTAAACGTGTCTCTATCAATGAGCAGCTCAAACATGCGCGTGCGCTAGAATCTGAAGGCAAGACGGAAGAGGCTATAAAGGACTACAAGGCGATCCTCACAAAAGACAGTCTGAACACCACCGCCTACAACCGGCTGATGATCCTGTACCGTAAGCAGAAGGCCTACAAGAAAGAACAAAGTATGATTAAAAAAGCGCTCAGCGCCTATGAAAAAGACATTCTCGAAGACCAGCGTGAATGGAAAAAATCAAACGATAAATCTGCGGATCTCAGCCGGAATCTGGCGAAGGCCCTGGGCCTCATTGACGAAGATGGCAAGCCAGTCTATCAGGATCCTCAAATGATCGCTTGGCGCAAACGTCTGGATGTCGTGGAAAAGAAACTTAAATAATGGAACACCTCAATGCATATATCCTCGTGAACATTGGTTATGTGTGTAGCTACGATTTTAACGCATCTGCTTTGTAGAAAAAAAGCTACTAAAATGATTGAATTCATAAATTTAGCGTTAGGAATGTATTAATTTTTAGATTGTATTACAATAAAAATAAAATAGATCGTTATGATTGGGGTGGAACAACATTCCAACACAATACATCATATTTATAATTGATACAATGGGAAATTTGTAGTAAAAACACGAAAAGACGGAGAATTCCAATTTAATCTTAAAGCGAGCAACGGGCAGGTCATTTTGAGCAGCGAAGGGTACAGCACGAAAGCCAGCTGCCTGAATGGTGTGGAATCGGTCAAACGAAATTCACAGGACGACAACAAATTTGAACGTAAGATTGCCGCGAACGGCAAATTTTATTTTAACCTGAAGGCTACAAATGGCCAAATCATCGGCAACAGTGAGTTATATGAAACTGAGAGCGGTAGAGAAAAGGGGATTGAGTCAGTAAAAGCCAATGCCCGAAAGCTACAATCGAGGACTTGGATTAGTACAGTGCAGATTTTGGAGAACAGGAAAGGCCGGGAACGGAACTTTCCTGTATACGGGACGCGCCTATTATTAAACCATCGGACAATACAATTCCTGCAACAAAATCACTGTTTCAGGCCGCTTGACGTAAGGCAGTTCGAACTCCAAAATTTCGCAATTCTTAATCAAAAAATGAAAAAACTCTTATAGTAAACTTTCATAAATTTAGTCGAATTGAAAGGATTAAATTTAAAGGGAGGGCACACATGAAAAGTTTGGAAGAAAAGTTGTTAAACAGAAACATTAAGCCAACGGCGGTAAGATTAGTGATTTTTAAAACAATGCATGGTTTTAAGAGAGCATTCAGCTTGATTGACCTGGAGGTAGAGCTGGAAACTGTCAATAGGTCCACCATTTTCCGGACGCTGAATTTATTTCACGACAATCTGCTCATTCATAGTATTGATGATGGCTCCGGTTCAATGAAATATTCCATCTGTACCGACGACTGCATGTGTACCGTCGATGATCTCCATGTGCATTTTAACTGCATACGCTGTAAAAATACCTTTTGTCTTGAAAGCATCTCTGTGCCCCCGATTCAGCTGCCTGAAAAATTTTTACTTGCAAGCATCAACTTCGTCATGAAAGGGTATTGTGACGACTGCTCACGTTTTTTTAAAACTTAGACTGCAGCAGACTAGTCCGCGTCAAGGGCAACTCACCTCACTTTGCAACCAGGTTGCCAAACTCTCCACATAGCTTTGTCTTGTTGAATCATTAAAATAAACAGCTATGTCAAAAATATGTTGCAGTACAGATAATCATCCGGAACTTACCAAAAAAAATGATCACGTACATCAATACGACACTGAGACAGGGCAGCTATGCTGTCATCCCTCAGAAAGCGTCGCTAAAGGAGCGGGCATCCGGGAAGAAGATCACAGCCATGACCACGGTCACGGACATGAGCATAGTCATGAGACTGCAGGCTCGTCGGCTTTGCGTCTTTTTGTACAGCCAGCGATTTCGCTGATCCTGCTTCTTGCAGCCATTGGGTTTGACAACTATTTCAGGCAGGACTGGTTTGCGGGATGGGTCCGACTACTATGGTATGTGGTAGCGTATATTCCCATCGGTCTACCGGTCATTAAAGAAGCGGCAGACAGCATACGTTCAAAAGACTTGTTCTCCGAGTTTTTATTGATGACCTTGGCCACGATTGGCGCATTTGCAATCGGCGAATATCCTGAGGCTGTGGCCGTCATGCTGTTTTACGCTGTCGGGGAGACCTTTCAGACGCTCGCGGTGTCAAGAGCGAAACGCAACATCAAAATGTTGCTGGATCAGCGTCCCGACAAAGTAACCGTACTGCAGGACGGCAAATTGATAACCAAACCTGCTGAGCAAGCTGCCATAGGCGATGTGCTGCAGCTAAAGCCGGGTGAAAAGCTGGCGCTGGATGCTGAACTGCTTTCAGAAAGTGCCTCTTTCAATACAGCCGCCCTCACGGGAGAAAGTAAACCGGACACCAAGCGGAAAGGGGAAACCGTCCTGGCAGGTATGATCAACTTAACTGTGGTCTGCCAAGTCAGGGTGACGACAGCCTATAGTGACAGTAAGCTCAGTAAAATACTCAAACTGGTACAGGATGCTGCATCGCAAAAAGCGCCTACGGAATTGTTTATTCGAAAATTCTCGAAAATATATACACCTATCGTTGTTTACCTGGCGATAGCAATTGCCTTAATGCCCGCATTTTTCGTTAATGACTATGTCTTTAGTTACTGGCTGTACCGGGCTTTGGTATTTCTGGTGATTTCCTGTCCATGTGCCTTGGTTATCTCGATTCCCCTGGGCTATTTTGGGGGAATAGGGGCCGCAAGCAAAAATGGCATTCTATTTAAAGGCTCCAATTTTCTGGATGCACTGGCCAAAGTACAACATGTGGTGATGGATAAAACCGGTACTTTGACAGCAGGGGTTTTTAATATTCAGGAGTTATTCATCAGCAACGAATACGACCGGGATCAGATACTTGGTCTCGTCAACGCACTTGAAAGCCAGAGCACACATCCCATTGCAACGGCCATCCGTAATTACTGGGGTGAACCTGATGCCCAGATCCGGGTGCACAATGTGGAAGAAATTCCGGGACATGGTCTTCGTGCATTGGCCAATGGTAAAGAACTATTGGTCGGCAATTTTAAACTACTGGACCGATACAATATCAGCTATGATCTGGCCCCCCCAAAAATCGCTTCGACAGTTGTGGCAATTGCTTATGACCGGCGCTATGCAGGATATGTGACTATCGCAGATAGTGTCAAGACCGACGCTGCGGACGCGGTAAGTAAGCTGCATAAACTCGGTGTGCATACAACCATGCTCAGCGGCGACAAAAGCCTGGTCGTGCGGCAAGTGGCAGACCAGCTGCAAATTAACAGTGCTTATGGAGACCTATTGCCCGAGGATAAAGTCAACAAAGTAAAGGACATCAGAACGGAACGGGGGCTTGTTGCCTTTGTGGGAGACGGCGTAAATGACGCGCCTGTACTGGCGTGGAGTGACGTGGGGATCGCCATGGGAGGATTGGGCAGCGACGCCGCCATAGAAACTGCTGATGTTGTCATACAGGACGATATGCCTTCCAAAATTCCGATGGCTATCCAAATTGGCAGGCAGACCAAAAGAATCGTGCTACAGAATATCGTCCTGGCATTTGGCGTAAAGGCAGTGGTGCTGATTTTGGGGGCAGGTGGGCTGGCCACGATGTGGGAAGCGGTGTTTGCAGATGTCGGTGTGGCACTCCTGGCAATCCTGAACGCCGTCCGGATACAACGTATGACGTTTGACTAGAACGTGATCATACAGCTGTTGGCCTATTTTTACACGTGAGTAAACAGCCCGTTTGCCGACAACGTAGAACATCACGCCCAGTAGAGGCTGGATTAATTATAATTTGCGTAACTTAGTATCTTAACGGTATAGGGAAGCAGTTAAGACGATCCCTTCGCGGAAATTTGTTAATAGGAGAAAGATGATCGAAGGTTTATACGAAACACATGTACAGGTAAGTAACCTGGAGAATGCAGTAAAATTTTATACAAAGGTTTTGGGGCTGGAGCTCGCCCATTATGATGACACCCGGCCCATCGCTTTTTTATGGATCGGGGAAAACAAGAAAGCAATGCTCGGATTGTGGGAACAAAAAGAGCATCTGCAGAAAAGGCACTTCGCTTTTCATTGTAGCAAGTCATTTATCCTGGACTCAGCCAACCAGTTTTTACAATCCAACGGCTTAGAAGCTTATAATTTTTTGAAGGACGGCACGAATAAGCCGATGGTTTTTGCGTGGATGCCGGCTTTGGCCCTTTATTTTGACGATCCGGATGGCAATCAGCTTGAGTTTATCCATATATTGGACGGTCAGGGGCAGCCACAGCTTGGTGTGATCAGCTATGAGGAATGGACAGCTTTGCACAGTAAGTAGCAGCTGCCCGATTTGCGCCATGCTTAAGTAGATTTAACAGCACTTATAAATCTCAGATGGAAGAAAATTATATAGAGATAAACCGTCAGTCCTGGAATACGAAAACAGAGATTCATCTGCGGTCAGAGTTTTATGATGTCGACGGATTTCTTGCGGGGAAAGTTCGCTAAATGAAGTTGAAAGACAATTGCTGAGCGATATAAACGGCAAATCAGTCTTGCATCTGCAGTGCCACTTTGGTCTGGATTCGATTTCGCTGAATAGGCTGGGAGCAGAAGTAACAGCGGTAGACCTGTCGGATGTCGCCATAGAGCGGGCAAAGCAGCTGGCGACACTGACGGACCGGCGTTCGTAATGTTTGCTCATGGTCTGCATCCTGAGCATATGATTGAACCCGAAAACATAGGATTTCCCTTTGAAATCGATGATCCCGGGATGGTTTCCGCTGGACCGCTGGTCGCCGTCCATGATCACACCACCGTATTTCCACGGGCCAACCGGCGATTTTGCCATTGCATAACCGATTCCTTCAGGACAGCATTTGGAAGCATAGGCCATGTAGTAGATCCCGTTTTTCTTCCATGCCCACGGGCCTTCCTGATAGTGGAAAGGATCAGATACATCTTTTACCTTGGCAAACGACGGATCTTTCGTAATGGGTCCGGCAAGCGAAACCATATCTTCGTTCAGCTTTGCATACCACAGGTTCGGATTTCCCCAATAAAGGTAAGCTTGTCCGTCATCATCAATGAAGACAGTAGGATCAATGTCATCCAAAGAATTTTTAATCAGCGGCTTTCCAATAGGATCCGTAAAAGGACCATACGGACTGTCCGCTACCAAGACACCAATCCCCATATTGTTAGGCATCGGACAGTACATATAAAATTTGCCGTTTCTTTCGATGACCTGAGGTGCCCAGGCACCATTGTCGGTATTCACCCATTTAAAATCTTTGAGAGATGCCACTACCCCATGATCGGTCCAGTTGACCATATCGGTGGAAGTATAAAGCAGCCAGTCTTTCATTTTGAATCCGAAAGCATCGTCCTCGTCATGGCTGGTATACAGATAAACCGTGTCTTTGTATACCATCGGCGCCGGATCAGCAGTAAATTTGGTCTGGATGATGGGATTCTGGGCCAATGCAGCCTGGAAACATCCGAATATCATGGTAAAACTTAAAAATCTCATATTCAATAGTTAAGATTATTTAAAACTGACTTTTACTTTTTTTCCCCAATATCTCACAGTTTTCTGACTGCCATCTGGAAGAATGATACTGAACTTCCGTTTTTCAATCATGCCCGGATAATTTCCTTTCCGCTCATCGATGGTTAACGTTTTTGATTTTTCGTCCCAGTGAAAGGGGATTTCAGTAAAGGCTCCTTTTTCATAGTTGTAATTATCGAACTCGTCTTCATACAGAACAAAATCGGCATCGGCTCCGGGATAGATTTTTACGTTAAGGTGATCCCATTTTTTCTCGGTCGCATACTGTACCTCAGGACCAAAAGGAATGATGCTTCCTGCTTTTACATACAACGGGATGGTTTGAAGATTAACGTTTTTCCGAATTTCCTGGCCACCTTTGTGCTTTTCATTGGTCCAGAAGTCGAACCATTCGGCTCCGGCAGGAAGATAGACCTTTACGGATTTATTTTCGGTAAAGTCTATTCTGGAAACCATCCCTTCTTTTTTATTTCCGGTGTTATTCCAGCCTTCATTTTCATCCGTTTTGATCACTTTCTCCGGCGTATACTGCGCATTCAGCACCGGTGCGATCAATAAGGATTGACCAAAAAGATATTCGTTATTGATATCCCAGGTTTTTCTGTCCGCTGCAAAATCCATTGACAAAGCCCTCATAAAGCTTGAGCTGTTTTTAGTAACGTCCCAAGAGGTCGAATAAATGTAAGGCAGCAGGCTGTAACGTAGCTTGATAAATTTTTCGATCGCATCGTAAACCACATCGCCTTTATTTCCGAACTGATAAATCTCCCGCGGGATATCCGTTCCGTGGGAGCGCATCATCGGAGTGAAGGTCCCGTACTGCAGCCATCGGACATAGAGTTCCTGAAACATCGGATTTTTTGTGCCGCCGTCTTTATTGTAGGCACCAGCAAAAAAGCCACCGATATCAGAGTTGAAATTCGGATTTCCGGTAAGGCTGAAATTCAGTCCCGCCGGAACCTGGTTCCGCAGCATTTCCCAAGTAGAATTGACGTCCCCCGACCAGGTATTGGCGGCATAGCGCTGCTGCCCGGCGAAGGCCGATCTTGTTAAAATAAAAACCCTTTTGTCGCTCGTAGTTTTACGTTGGTGATCATATACGCCACCGACCGCAACAAGTGGATAGGCATTTCTTACTTTTCGGAATGAACCGAGATAGGTCTTCGTATTCAAATCTTCCGGTTTCTGGCTGAGGTGGTCCGGTTCCGTAGAATCCATCCACCAGGAATCCACCCCGAGACTGAAGACGCCCTTGTTCAGGTATTTCCAGTAAATATCCCTTGCTTCGGGATTATAGGCGTCATACACCCGAACGCCAGAAGGATAATTCATATCAGGAGGCCATACTTCCCGGCCAGACTCCGGCCAGGTACCGAAGTTGAACAGCATTCCTTTTTTATCCATTTCACGGTATTGATTGGTCATAGGCCCGAATGACGACCAGATAGATACAGATAGGTGGGCATTCATGTCGTGAATATCTTGTATCATCTGTTTAGCATCAGAGAAATCAGGATTGATGAAATCCATCGCGTTCCACTGATAATTGTTTCCCCAATATTGCCAATCCTGTATAATACCGTCCAGAGGAACTTTGAGGTCCCGGTATTTTTTAACAACATTCACCAGCTCTTCCTGACTTTTATATCTTTCCTTACTCTGCCAGTAACCATAGGTCCATAAAGGAAGCATCGGCACATTTCCAGTCAGATTACGCATACCAGCCACCACACCGTCGGCATTTTTGCCATAGATAAAATAGTAATCAATTCCTTCCCCGACTTCGGAAGAGAATGTCGTTTTTTGCGGAGTATCGGTAAACTGTGTGGGTGATGCATTGTCCCAATAGATACCATAACCTTTGACCGACTGAAAGAAAGGGATAAAATCCCAGGTATTGTTCTGAACCATCCGGACATCCGTATTCCGCTGGGACATTTTGCCATTCTGTAGAATTCCCAGACCATAGATGGGTTCTTCTTTTTCGAGCTGAAAAGATTGTGAAACTGAAAGCGCTGGATTTCCTATATCATCAAACGGTTTAAAACTGGTTAAAGATTCTCTGGTAAGATCTTTTCCAGAAGGTTCCCTATAGGTTATTTCCCCAGTCTTAGCATCGATAGACAGCTGCAGCTCTTTTGTTTTCAACAATATAATATTGTTGTCTTTCGAAACTGAAAATTTAGCTTTATTTTCCTTTTGAATAACTGCGAGGCTATTTTTGACAAATGATTTTCCTTCCGGATACTTGATAATCCGCACGGTGTTTTCGCTATACCATTTTATCTCTACATTTACATTTTGCGCTGACAATTTTAGACCCGATTCGGTTGTTTGATAAGATTGTGCACTTAAAATTCCACCCGGTAGCAAAATGAAATTTATCAGCATTGCACGCAGTTTAGTGTTGTTGTTCATTTTCATAATTGTATTATTTTATGTAACGACTATTGGTTAATTAAAACATGTAAAAAATGCTTAGTAACAGAATAAATTATAAATGTATTTTTTACACTTATAAAGATATACATTTTTTTTATCTAAATAAAGAATTGCCTTGCTTATCGAAAAAAAAATAGAAATCGCGTTAGATCGCTAGGGAGAGCAGATTTATATATCGCTTATAATGATTGGTGTAGACAAAACTATTTGAATTAAAATTTATTCCCGCACGCCAATGGAATGTTAAACTTATCAGATCTTACTACCATAAGCATGCAACATAACATTTTCACAAGAGCTTTCGCTGGATTTTTAAAAATGAAAAACGGGTAAATTTCATATTGGAAATTACCCGTATAATAACTATAATAATGTATTAGAAATTTAATTTTGTGAAGATTGATCAAAGTCTAATTATAAGAAAGCTTATAGCTTCTGATATGCTTTAATGCCATTTAAAATATTTGTGGTTACTCATATTTCGGAAGTTTAAATTCATCTTCATCCGATTTTTTGGAGTAGAATATGCTGGCTAGGGTCTGAAAAGTTTTACCAGCCAGTAGAGATTCGAACCTATTTAAAAGATAGACGCCAAAATTACTTGAAGGATAAACCAATTTAATGAAAGATTTTGGCAGTTTCTGGGTTTTCTCTACATAAGGCCTCAGTTTAATTTTGTGAAGTTCTTGCGCGAGGATATAGGCACCGATCATTGCGAGTGCCGTTCCTTTTCCGGTAATAGGAGTGGGGCAGTAGGCCGCATCGCCGATCAAAACGACTCGACCTTTGGACCACGAAGGCATTTTCACCTGGGTAACAGCATCAAGATAGAGATCGTCACAGGCACGAAGTCCTTCCAGAATGCGATCGGTTTCCCATGCTGCATTTTCGAAGATATTTATAAGAGATTCCTTTTGCTCACTCATTGAAAGCTTTCCGTAATGACAATCTGGAGATAGGAAATTTAGCGCTGCGCGCGTTGTACCTTTGTTGTCGGGTCTGATGAGGATATTCCTGGATTCTGTTGCAATATACCAGCGTGCCCAATTGGAATCGGTTTCGCTTTTTGGAATTGTAAAGTAGCTTGTGTAAAGACCTAAATAATCCAGAACCGGAGCATCCCCGAATATCATCTCCCGTATTTTAGATCCGATACCGTCTGCTCCAACAACAAGATCAAATGATTCCGTCTGTCCACTGTTAAAAGTGACATCTACTGTTTCCCCCGTATCAATAATGCCGGTAACGAAATCACCGAAAATATACCTGACTTTATCCTTGGTGCAGCGATAAAGGATCTCAACGAGATCTCCACGCAGGATTTCTAGCTCACTGGTTAAACCTCCAATTTCTCCCACTTTGAATTCAGCAATGGTTTCATTGCCGCGATCAACATAGCGGGTGCCTGTTTCACCTGTAGTCGCAGCTTTTATCTTTTCAAGGATTCCCATTCTTTTAGCAATTTCTTTTGCCGCTCCTTTAATGTCTATATTCTGACCACCAAGTCGCAGGGATTCCGCTTTTTCAACGATGGTCACCTCATAATTAAATTGTTCCAGCCAATATGCGAGTGTCGGACCCGCAATACTAGCGCCTGATATTAAAATTTTTTTCATATCTATTATTTTGGGAAACGCTCCTGCTTAAATTGCAGGAGCATTATATCCATTTGTCGGTTATCGCTCACAAGACAAAACCGCAATTATCGTGCATTTAATTTCTGCGAAAAGGCAGTAAAAAAATTAGCATAAAGGAAAGAGGTACGAAACTCCACTTTTGACTGTCTAAACAACGGGGAGGAGGTCATTTCTGATCGACTATTTAATAAAGAACAGGGTGAAAAATTGGGAGCAACATACAGGTTTTGAATTTCTGAAACTTTACAGTAAAACAAAATAATTATCCATAGGCTGCCGTCGATTCCATTTTTGATATCATCCGGCCTTAACTGGTAAGCATCAATGTAAGCAAGTCCTGTATAACATTGGAAAACAAATATATCTCTTATGACTGAAAGTCGCTCAGAAGAAAACACTTTATTTTCAAGCCTTTCAAGTTCATCTGAAGAAAGTGGCTTTTTATTACATTTTGTTTTTTTGCTTTTAAACATTTTAAAAGGATCCTTTGGAATTATATCTTTTGCAATAGCCCTAAGAACAATGGTTTTGAAGTTGGCAATATATTTTAAGGCCGTGTTATTGCTACAGTTTCTGACTGTCTTTAAATAAAGTTCATAGTCCTTAACAAATTCATAGTTCAGTTCTCTGAATTCAATATCTTCGCGGCCATATTTATAATTTATGAATTCAGCTACGTGGGAGCGGGCAGTAGTATAGCGCTCATAAGTGCCATATGCATACTCTTGCTTCTTAACAAGGGCTAACATTTCATCATTGTGCAATTGGAACTCTTGAAGTACTTTTACTTTTGATACATTCTTGCCCCTTACAAAATCAATGAGCTTCTGAGCAGTAATGGTCTGATCATTATTGATAAGGTCGGTCCGAAAGTCAGAAATACGATTGGATAAAGAATCCAAAAAGTAATTCAGTGATTTTGCATCTTCCTTGCTGCCGGAAGCCCTTTCAGATTTTTGATTCCAACGGTTAACATCCCATTTACGTTTTGTTGAAATCTCCTTTGGAATACCGTCAACGGTAATTCTCAAATAAACTGTTCGTTGAATTTCATTTTTTTTAGGTGTTTTTAAAAAGAATATTACACCAAAACTGTTTTCAAGCATAATCCAAATTTTATTAAGTTAAAGTTCGAAATATGTTGCTCTTCTGTCAAGTCGTTAACGAGGTTTACATGTTGATATACAGTATTTTACACCACTTTTTGTGGCACTTTTTTTTCCTAACAAAAAGTGCCACAAATCTGCCACAAAAATTAGGAGTGTTTTTGAAAATTTTGCGATTTCCAGCTGCAAAAAAAAAGCCTGTAATTTTTAAAAATTACAGGCTTTAAAGCTTTTTAGACCATTTGAAAGGTATTATCTTTCAAATCTTGCGGAGAGTGAGGGACTGGAACTTTCTTTGTTTTTAGCCCTGTTAGAGCTGTTTTCCGATTGAAAGAGAATCATTTTGCCACGATTCTGCCACAATCTTATTTTCCATGCCTCAAACTGCGTTTTTACGTCTCAGCGGAAAGGGAGGGATTCGAACCCTCGATACAGTCATCCCGTATACAGTCTTTCCAGGACTGCTCATTCGACCACTCTGACACCTTTCCGTGTTTCCGTGCACAAATGTAGCAATTTTTTAATTCATTGCAAGACTGACTTGGGATTTTGCCTTCAGTTTTTTTATATTGTATTGAGATTAAGCTGATTGTTTTTATTTTTTTTTGAATTAAACTTATTCCTTATTTTTCGGGATGGGAAACGATTATTCTACAATCAAAAAGGAGCTCCTCAAAGTTCTTGTGGCACGTACAGAAGAGCGAATCGCTATGATCGACGCTGCGTTGGAGACGGCGCGCGACTCCAGCAACGACGACACAAAAAGTAGTGCCGGAGACAAATATGAGACGTCGCGCGAAATGATCCAGCAGGATATCAACCGCTATCAAAAACAGCTACTGGAAGCAAACAAGGACCTGCAGCAATTAGCGGCGATCAGTTCAATGCTGGACGAAAACAATGAACATGCCCGCCTAGGCAGCCTCGTTCAAACCAACGCCGGGTTCTATTTTATCGCGGTCAGCGTAGGTGCGCTAAAAATAGGGGATACCGGTGTTTTCGTGATCTCCCCAGTATCGCCCATCGGACAGATGCTCCTAGGAAAGAAAAGAGGGGATACCTTTGTATTCAATAAAAACGAACAGCACATCATCAGCATCTATTAGCAGCCTAAAACCGTCGAAAGGAAACAATATCGCTATACAACTGTTCTTATATTGAACGAATATAAAATGAAGAAATGAGATTAAACAGTTTACTTTGTGCAGGTTTAGGTGTCCTGCTGGCTACGCAGGCGTGTCGGTCTCCAGAATCGGACGATAAACTACAGTCTACCATCGAAGCAGCTTTGGCAGACAACCAAGGTATAGAAGTGGATGTCGAGGAAGGAAATGTCACGCTGGACGGACAGATTGGATCAGATTCTTTAAAACAGTTGATCGAAGATAAGGTGAAACAGGCTGGTGGTACAGATATTAAGTCCATCCATAATAATATTATGGTCAACCTGCCTGAACCGGAAGACGCCCACGAAAAGTATCATGAGATCGTAGAAGGAGCCGTCGACTCGACGTTGACCAGAGATGTCAACCGTGTGCTGGAAGAGTTCTCCACGATAACCGCGCAGGTAAAGGACGGTGTTATCATCGCAACGGGCAACATTGAAAAAGAAAAATTAGATACACTCCGCAAAAAGCTTGAACACATCAAACCTAAGAGCATTGATATGAAAGGGGTAACCAGCCGATAGGACATCCGCTGACAACAACTCAAAATAAAAGCTACGCTGTCCGGTGGGCAGGTAGCTTTTACTATTTATGCATATGTTTATTTATGCGGCTAATTTACGTATTTTCTATGAGATCGCGAATAGCAACGGATGCAATGGCGCCGCCAAAAGCTGCCGGTAAATAGGACATCGTTCCATAGGCAGATTTCTTAAAATTGCTTCCATCGGTATAGAGCAATGAATTTTTGTCGGGAAGCTCCGTCGAAAAAGCGACCTTGACGCCATCACGGATACCATGCTTGCGCAACTTCTTGCGAATATGCTGGGCAAGTTTACAATTGTACGACTTGCTGATATCGGCAATTCTGATCTTTGTGGGATCGACTTTACCGCCCGCACCCATAGAGCTTACAAATGGAATTCTGGCCTCCAATGCCCGGCGTATAAAAAATAGTTTTGGCGTGATGCTATCAATCGCCTCCACACAGTAGTCGGGTGCCAGTTCCAGCAAATCAGGAATTTTCTCGGGAATAATAAAATCCTGTATCACAGTCAGATCGAGCTCAGGATTGATTGATAGGAGCCGCTGCCGCATAATCTCGGCTTTCGCTTCCCCATGGTTGGTCGCCAGCGCAGGTAGCTGCCTGTTTCTGTTCGACGGATCGACGGTATCACCATCGATGATAGTCATTTTCCCAACTCCGGCACGACAGATAAATTCGGCAGCAAAGGAACCTACGCCCCCCAGTCCCAGAACCATCACATGTGAATTTGCCAGTTTTTCCAGCGCCGCCCGGCCGATCAAAGCCTCAGTGCGGGACAGCCAACTTAAATCTTTCATTTATTAAATACTGTCTTATAGTTTCGATATATTGCTTCTTTTAATGCATCCAATGGAATAGATCTGACGGTAGCAACATATTTATAAATAGCTTCGACCGTCGCTGCAGCTGATGTATCGGTTTCCAGAAACAATTGCGTCAGCGGTATATTTTTCAGCACCTGATCCTGGCTGCCGTTTAGACAATGCGCACCGATCGACAGATAATATCCTGAAGCCAGCAACTGCTGCGCCAAAGTCCAGTTTTTACGATAGCCGTGAAAAATCACCCCCTGCTTAAATGCGGTTCGATCCAGCGTTTCCGCGACTTCCTGAAAAGCACGGACACAATGAATAAGCAATGGCTTCTGGAATCTGGCAGCCAACACAATCTGTTGCTCAAAGACATATTGCTGTAGCGCGAAAGGTACTTCGACATGTTTGTCTAGACCACATTCTCCGACAGCCATTACATTGTTCTGATGTAAAATGCTCTGCATATGCCGGAGCAGGGAGAGCGAATCATCATGGACATACCAAGGATGAAGGCCTACGGAACAGGGCTTCCCGGATAAGATCTCATGGTGATTCAAGGCGATATTTTGAATAGAAATCACCGCATTGTCACCCATCGGATAATGCTGGTGTGTATGGATATCAATATAAGGCCGTTGCATCGTCAAACTGCACAAAGGTCGAAAAAATAGTTGAAGCAAAAAAAATATATTCTACAAAATTAGTATAGATTTATGGTTCCAGCGTCGTATCGAGGGCATGCAGGATTGCCGAGGCTTTCAGCAAGCATTCCTGATATTCTTGCTCTGCCAATGCCTGATTTGTCACGGCACCGCCCGTATGGAAGGAGAGGTATCCTGTTGCTTCATTGTAAAGCAATGAACGTATGACAACATTGAAATCGAATTCATCGTGAACTGTGTCAAAGTAACCGACCGAACCGGCGTAGACACCCCGTTTGGAGGCTTCAACTTGGTCGCAGATGCGCATGGCCGCGATTTTGGGAGCTCCCGTCATGGAGCCTGCCGGGAAGGTATGCCGCAGAACATCCATATTGGACACTGCCGGATCTTGTATACAGGTGATTGTGGAAACCATCTGATGCACCTGCCTGAACGACTGGATCTCAAATAGTTCGGTGGCTTTCACCGTACCCGGGAGAGCACTTCGCGTCAAGTCATTACGTACCAGATCAACAATCATCACATTTTCAGCAATCTCCTTTTGGGACTGCAGCATTCGGTCAATAATTTCCTGGTCTTCCTCCACGGTACGGCCTCTTTTGGCAGTACCTTTGATCGGTTGTGAAATCAGCCGACCTTGTCGCTTGGCGAGAAAACGTTCGGGTGATGCACATAGGATATAATGTGATCCAACTCGAAAGAAACTGCTGAATGGGGTCGGGGATATCGCATTCAGGTGAAGGTAGACCTCTACAGGCGAGATCTTCGCGTCAGTCGCGTAAAATTCCTGACAGAGATTCACTTCGTATATGTCTCCGCGCTGAATGTGTGCTTGCACTCGGTCGAATGCCCGAAAATACTGGTCTTTGCTCCAGCGGGACCTGACTTTAACCTTAAGCGGTGTAGAAACAGGAGGGATGGTGGTCGCAGAGATCGCCTCATAGACCTGTTTGGGATCATCTGCCTGGATATGGACCAGATTACCTGTCCAGCGCACAACCACGGCTGGCACAAAAAAGTAGGCTTCTGGAAACCTCAGATGATCGGGTGTCGTGGTGCGCAGCTCCTCAATCTCATTTTTCAGATCATAGGACAAGTAGCCCGGAATAAATGATTGTTGATGCCGGGACAAAAACTGCTGCAACTCGTCCAATACATGGTCTTGTCCACGAAAAGCGTGCAGGGCCTTTACAGCCAGGACACATTCATATCTTCCCCACTGGTCAGGTGACCCATCGCTATTAAAGAAAGAAATTTCATCAAATTGCCCCGACCAGTGCAGGGCTTTTTGATGAAATTTATCTTTAGAATCGAGAAGATCAAAACTTTCGATCCGCATAGTTTACTTGGATAAAGCTAAGGTTTGTTTACGATCCGGACCTACCGACAGGATCGTAATCGGAACTTCAAGTGCTTTCTCTAAATAAGAAATATAATTTTGCAATGCCTCAGGGATTTCATCTGCCGAGGTAATACCTGTAAGATCCTGCTTCCAGCCGTCGATTTCCTCCAAAATCGGCTCAGCCTGGTGCGTGATGATCTCGTAGGGCATATAGTCAATGACCTCACCATTGTACTTGTAATGCGTACATGCATAGATTTTGTCAAAAGTATCCAGCACGTCGGCTTTCATCATGATCAGGTCGGTCACACCGTTGAGCATAATGGCATACTTTAAGGCAGGGATATCAATCCATCCCGTACGGCGTGCACGGCCTGTAGTCGCCCCAAACTCATGGCCCAACTGACGCAACCTCTCACCGGTCTCATCATGAAGCTCGGTAGGGAAAGGGCCGCCACCTACGCGCGTAGCGTAGGCTTTGAAGATACCATACACTTTACCGATCTTATTCGGTGCCACACCAAGTCCTGTACAGGCTCCGGCAGTCGTGGTATTCGAAGAAGTAACGAACGGATAAGACCCAAAGTCCACATCCAGTAGTGTACCCTGAGCACCTTCGGCCAATACACGCTTACCTTCTTTAAGGTACTTGTTGACCAAGTGCTCTGAATCGACGTGAGGAATAGTTTTAATAAATTCGATCGCATCTAAGAATGCTTTTTCCTTTTCGCTGAAATCAGGAATCTCACCGTAGTGCGAAAGAATATTCAAGTGCTTTTCTTTCAGCTTCTGATAGCGCTCCTGAAAATCGGGGAGGGTGGTGTCACCTACACGTAAACCGTTACGTCCGGTTTTGTCCATGTATGTAGGACCAATTCCTTTGAGGGTAGATCCTATTTTGCCTGCACCCATCTTCGACTCTGAAGCGGCGTCCAATAATTGGTGTGTAGGCAAGATCAGGTGTGCTTTGCGGGCCAGCACCAGATTGCCTTTACCCACCGGATCAAAACCAGCTGTTTTAAGGTTATCTAACTCTCTTTTTAAGATAATCGGGTCGATAACGACGCCATTACCAATAAGATTTAGTGTACCTTCATTGAAGATACCAGATGGAATTGTGTTGAGTACGAATTTTTTGTTATCGAATTCCAACGTGTGTCCGGCGTTAGGGCCGCCTTGGAAACGAGCGATCAAATCGTATTTAGGACAGAAAACGTCTACGATTTTACCTTTACCCTCGTCACCCCATTGTAAGCCCAAAAGCACATCAACTTGCATAGCTTTTAAAGTATAGTAATTAAAATGTTATTAATAAAAATAGACTCATTTAAAAAATAAAAATGTTCAGGAATTTTTCCCCCGAACATTCCCGAACAAATGTACTATTATATTTAACAAAAATATAAGATTAATTTGAAATAGCTTCGTGAGCCACAGTTTCTTCTTTTTTATTTTTTTCCTGGCAATCCTGACATACACCATACAGGTTTAGCGAATGGTGCTTAATGTCAAATTTCAGCAAGTCGCCCATCAGGCTTTGGATCTGGTTGATACGCGGATCACAGAATTCGACCACCTTGTTGCACTCAATACAGATGACGTGGTCATGCTGTTTGAAGCCGTAGGATTTTTCAAATTGAGCCATATTACGTCCAAACTGATGTTTGGTCACCAGATCACAGGACACCAATAACTCGAGGGTATTATATACTGTAGCGCGGCTGACACGGTACTTTTTGTTCTTCATATGGATATACAAAGATTCAACGTCAAAGTGGTCAGTACGCGAATAGATCTCCTCCAGGATCGCATAACGCTCAGGGGTTTTCCTTAGATTTTTATTTTCTAAGTAGGCCTCAAAGATCTTTTTTACAGTTGCAAAATTTTCAGCTTGATTCATAGTAAAAATATTCTTTTACAAATTTACCAATTTAGATTGACATTTGATAACGTTTCTAAATTGTGATATTCATTTGATTAACTTTCGGATTCGTAACGGTTTACTCCCGTAATACCCCTGACTTGCTTCAGGTTCTTCATGAGGCTTTCCAGCTGTTGTGTATCATTGACGTAGACCATAATATTACCATCAAAAATACCCTCATTGCTCGAAATAGACAGGGAGCGAATATTGACCGCAAATTCCTGGGAAATGACTGTCGTAATCTTATTGACCAAGCCGACATCGTCAATCCCTACAATATGCAGCCCCGTTAAGAATGCGGAGTCCTTGGTCGAGGCCCAACGCGCTTTGAGAATCCGGTAACCATAGTTTGCCATTAGTTTGGAGGCGTTGGGACAGCTGGTACGGTGTATTTTTATACCGTCATTGACTGTCAGAAAACCGAATATGTCATCGCCGGGTATCGGATTACAACAGGGGGCAAGGGTATAATCCACCTTTTGCATATCGTCACCGATCAATATGGTATCAAACTCCTTTTTATTGATTTTCTCCACCAAACCGCCGATATGGGCATTAAACTGGTTGCCGTTAGCAGGGCTGGCATTGATCTCCACAGCTTTTTCATGGGCCACATACTCGCGTAATTGTTTAATATCAACCACACCTTTTGCAACGTTGTAAAAAAGATCCTGTGAACTTGGATATTTTAAATAGTTCGCAATCTTATTAATATTGTCCGTATTGTACGTCACTTTGAGGGACTTTAGCTTACGCTCAAGAATTTCCTTGCCATCTTCGGCAACACGCCTCTTTTCTTCTTTCAGGGACGAACGTATCTTGGATTTTGCTTTTGCTGTTACCACAAAGTTGAGCCAGTCCTCTTTCGGCGACTGCTTGCTGGAGGTGATGATCTCAACCTGATCACCGTTCTGCAAAACATGGCTGAGCGGCACCAGCTTGTGGTTCACTTTGGCTCCAATACAGCTTGCACCGATATCGGAATGGATCTCGAACGCAAAATCCAGCGCTGTTGCATTATTAGGCAGCTGGATCAAGGTACCTTTGGGAGTGAAAATGAAGATCTCATCCGAAAACAGATTCATTTTAAAGTCATCCACAAAGTCCATTGCATTCTGGTCAGGGCTACTCAATACATCACGTACTTTTTTGATCCACTGATCCAAACCTGAGTCTGAGTTGGATTCTTTATACTTCCAGTGTGCCGCAAATCCTTTCTCCGCAATCTCATTCATCCGTTTGGTACGGATCTGCACCTCAACCCATTGGCCTTTGGGGCCCATAACGGTGGTATGCAACGATTCGTAGCCATTTCCTTTGGGTGATGAGATCCAGTCGCGCAGACGGTCAGGATTGGGCCGATAAAGGTCAGTGACGATGGAATAGACTTTCCAGCATTCGGTCTTTTCTTTTTCGTCCACCGCATCGATGACAATCCGAATCGCAAATAGGTCATACACTTCTTCAAATGGAATGGACTTTTTGCGCATCTTATTCCAGATGGAATGTATGGATTTGGGGCGTCCGAAGACTTCTGCTTTAATACCCTGCTCCTGAAGAATCTCCTGTATAGGGCCGATAAAATCGCCGATGAATTTCTCGCGCTCGGCCTTTTTCTCATTCAGCTTGCGTGCAATAAATTTATAGGTATCAGGGTCGGTATATTTCATCGATAGATCCTCAAGCTCCGACTTAATGGCGTAAAGCCCTAGACGATGGGCCAGAGGCGCATAGAGATAACTGGTCTCTGAAGCGATCTTCAGTTGCTTGTCTCTAGCCATAAATTCCATGGTCCGCATATTATGCAGCCTATCCGCGAGCTTAATGAGGATCACGCGCACATCATCCGCCAGTGTCAGCAGCATTTTACGGAAATTTTCCGCTTGCATGGAGCTATTAGGATCGAATATCCCCGAAATTTTAGTTAGGCCGTCGATAATGCGGCGGACTTTCTTCCCAAACATCTCCTCGATCTCATCGAGCGTCACGTTGGTATCTTCAACAACATCATGCAGCAAAGCACAGACGATGGATGTCGTACCCAGGCCAATTTCCTCCGCCGCAATCTGCGCTACCGCAATCGGATGATAAATATAAGGTTCTCCTGACTTGCGCCGCATCTCTTTATGACTATCCAGAGCAAGGTCAAAAGCTTTACGGATCTCCTGCTTATCTCCGCGCTGCAACGTAGGCTTACAGGCACGCAATAACGCGCGATAACGTTTTCTTATCTCTTTGTTTTCTGCTTCTATATCAATCACATAATCTTTCATAAACGTTGCAGGTAAATGATGTTTTTTTGAGTAAATTTGCTTAATTTAGTTAATGTATTTTGAATACTGTGTTCAAGCTAACTTATTTTGTAATAAATTTACCAAAATTTAATAGCATTGACAAATTAAAAAGTGTTATATAGTCATTCGGATGAAGACAATTGTTTTTGGCTTGCTTTTTCTCCTGGGGTCTTTGTCGGCTGTGGCGCAGTCCCAACCCTTGGTCATGCCGCTTTATGGCGAGGGGGCACAGGAGACCGTAAGTGATTATATGACAACGACCTTGCCATCCGGCGAAGTGCTGCCTTGGTTTCCGATCCCCGAAGTGGTGATCGTCAGAAAGCGGGTGTGGTCCAGCGAAGAAGCCCGTAGAGAGTATTTACGCTTCCGTAGAAATGTGCTCAAGGTGCTTCCTTATGCGATCTATGCACAGAAACGATACGATCAACTCGACCGGGAACTGGCAATGACCTCTGATAAAAAACAACAAAAGGCGCTGGTGGATAAATGTGAGACCGACGTCAAACAGATGTTTGACCGCGAGATCAAGAACATGACGATTTCTCAGGGCAAAATTCTGATCAAGCTGATCGATCGCTATACCGGACATACCGGCTATGAAATGGTCAAGGAGATGAAAGGCGGCATCTCGGCCTTCTTTTATCAGGGGGTGGCCAAAATTTTTGGACATAATCTGAAGTCGACTTATGATCCTAAAGAGGATTTTGAGATTGAGAATATCATCCGGGAATTTGAACGCTCAAGACCTAAGCCGGTCATGTAACTGGCGCTAGCAGGCTATAGACGTCTATGCGCAACCTAAATAAATTTACTTTATAAGCCCATATGAAAACGATCTACAACTTCGACGCTCTGCAGTTTAACGGCAAAAAGAAGTCGCTTGCTGATTTTGAAGGAAAGGTATTGCTCATCGTCAATACCGCAAGCCAGTGTCTCTTTACGAGACAGTTTAAATCTCTAGAAAAGTTGTACCAAAAGTATAAGGAACGGGGATTTGAGATCTTAGCATTTCCCTCCAATAACTTTCGGAACCAAGAGCCACTGACAGGAAGTACGCTGGAGACTTTTTGCAGAATAAACCAGCAGGTCAGTTTCCCGATATTTAAACGGAGTCACGTGGTCGGTGAGTATACGACGCCCTTGTATAATTTCTTGTCCAACAAGTCTGAAAACGGACGGATAAGCAGCAAGCCTTCCTGGAACTTCCACAAATACCTGATCAATAGGCAAGGGGAAGTCGTTGATTTTTTCTATCCCATCACTTCGCCATTGTCAGGTAAAATTTGCCGTAATATTGAGCGCCTATTGCAGGAGTGATCGACAAACTTCCTACCTTTGGCCCAGCTTAAGCGCAACAGCAGCTCGTCGTGGGATGTGATCCAATACATCGGAGCAAAAAGGAGCATGCGCAAAACCTGTCATTTGATAACCCGATAGGGAATATAGCTACCAAATTAAAGAGAGGAATAGAGAAATATGCTAAAATTAGATTTACTTGTCATTGCCGTACATCCTGACGATGCCGAATTAGGAGCAGGGGGTGTGATGGCAAAATATGTTGCCGAAGGAAAAAAAGTCGGAGTCGTGGACCTGACACAGGGTGAACTGGGCACAAGGGGTACCGCTGCAACCAGAGCGCAGGAAGCGAAAGATGCTGCCACCATACTGGGCCTTGCAGCTCGGGAGAATCTCGGTTTAAGAGATGGCTTTTTTGAGAATGCCGAAAAAGAAAAACTAGCAATCATTACAGCGATACGGAAATACCAGCCCGAAATCGTCATCACCAACGCAATTACCGACCGTCATCCGGACCACGGTAGGGCAGGACAGCTGGTCAACGAGGCCTGTTTTCTGGCGGGCCTAAGAAAAGTGGAAACCAGCGATGCTGACAATAAGCCTCAGGAGGCATTCCGTCCGAGACTGGTACTGCAATTTGTACAGGATCATTACATCAGACCGGATATCGTCATCGATATTACCGACTACTATGCGATAAAGGAAAAATCGATATTAGCTTATAAAACGCAATTCTATACCGGGGAAAATGTCAATCCGGACGAACCACAGACCTATATTTCGAATCCCGACTTTATGGCATCTACTGCTGCCCGGGCGAGAGAGTTTGGGCGTTATATCCAGGCAAAATATGCGGAAGGTTTCACTTCCCAGAAAATCCTTGGTGTGGAGGACTTATTTGATCTTAGGTAACATCAATGCCTATTTTTGCGTAAAAACAGATGCAGGATTATTTACCCCTCATATAGGGCGGATAATCCTGCAATTGCTTTAATTATTTATTCAGGGATTTAGGGATTCTAATATCAGTGATATGTATACCAACAAAACAATCGTCCTGACAATTATCAGGAACATAGCCAGCAGAAGAAATTAACCCATTGTTTTCGGCTTCAAAATACACTTTTACACCATCCCTCTTTTTTAACCACTCACTCTTTGCCCGCTCATAGACGCGATCCAATGTAACCGCCTCATAACCTTCAGCATGTGTGCTTAATTCACTCGTATTCTCATGCCATTTCGCAAAAATTTTCTCCTGACCATCGTCTAGTACCGCTTTAGCTTCGTAAGACCTATATGCAACTTGGCCGTTAAGTACGGTAATCGCTGTGACACTACTACTGCCTGTCCAAGACGAGCTGGTAACAATGTATTCATACGAATTATTGTTATCCTTTTTATACTTCTGAAAAGCTTCATAGCTCTCGTCGAATGCAGAAGAATACTCAAAGTCTTTACAAGAAATAAAAAGACTGGAGAATGCCGTTAATAAGGCAATAAAATAGCTAGCTCTCATAATTAAGTTATTTCAATCCTAACCATAACGAGTTAGCTAACGCGCCCGCTACAGCTTAGGAAATAAATCCCTTTACATATTGCTTGGTGATCTCGTGCTGCGGATTTAATAAAACTTGTTCTGTAGGACCAAATTCGAGGATTTCACCCCCATATACAAACAGAATATAATCAGAAACCCGTCTGGCTTGCCTTAAAATGTGGGTGACCAGGACGATAGTATAATCTTTTTTGAGTTCAATGAGCAGTTCTTCAATCTTCGCTGTGGACAAGGGATCCAATGCTGACGTCGATTCGTCCCCAAGGATGATTTCAGGCTCGACAGCGAGCCCCCTGGCCAGACAGAGCCTTTGCTGCTGTCCAATGGACAGCCCACTGGCAGAATGACCTAGACGGTCCTTAACCTCGTCCCATAGCGCCACGTTGCGCAGCTGCGTCTCAACAATCTTATCCAGTTCTTTTTTACTTTTTATTCCATGTATCCGGGGACCATACGCCACATTGTCGTAAATAGACATGGGCAGGGGATAGGGCTTTTGGGACAGGAGCCCCATTTTTTTCCGGATATGCGTTACTTCGGCATTTCTACCATAGATATCTTCGCCATTCACCAGTACTGAACCTGTAATTTCAACACCTTTGGTATCATCGACAAGCCTATTGAGCGTTTTCAAAAGCGTCGTTTTGCCGCAGCCCGAAGGCCCGATGATAGATGTTACGCTATTATTGGGCAGTGCAAGGTTGATATTCTTCAGGATATGTCGGCCGTCAATATGGACATTGAGATCCTTGATTTCAATGTGCGGTTCGGACAACGGATGCTGTATCAACGATTCTTTTGTTTCGATTGAAGGATATGAGTGCATACGACAATAATTAAAATAATGATTGTTAAAACCAGAGCCGAGGCATAGGCACGGCCCTGTACTTCAGGAATGGGACTGCTTAACTGGAAGAATATCGCCAGCGGTAGTGTTGCTGCAGGCTCATCGATATATTTGGGCAGGTTGTCACTGAAACCTGTGGTCAGCAACACACCGGCCACATCACCGATAGCACGGCCAAAGGCCAGTAATATGGCAGTCAATAGACCGGCACGGATGCTGCGGAGCATAACCTTGGCCAGTTCCCAGCGTGTAGTACCAAGGGAAAGGGTGACATTTTTTAAATCTTGTGGAATGGTTTTGATCAACTCATCGACAGTCCGGACGACAATCGGAACAGTCAATAACGTAACCGTAATAATGCCTCCTAAAAGCGATGCACGGATACCAAAATAGACCATGATACCAAAACCCACCGCACCGTAAACAATGGAAGGTACACCATATAAAACGTCAAACAACAGTTTGGAAAACTGTGTTATTCTTGATTTACCGCCAAGGTATACGTTAAGGTATAGGGATATGGGAATGCCAATCAGTGCAGAGAGTGCAGTAGCGACGCCCGCCAGATAAAGCGAACCTAAAATGGCATTTAGAATCCCGCCTTCTTTCCCGATATAAAATCCGCCCTTAGGCAGCTGGCTGACCATATCCCAGTTGAGGTATGGCAGGCCTTTGTACAATATTGTACCTACGATAAAAAACAACGAAGCCGTTACGGTAATGCCCGATAGATGCATAAATCCCTTTGCAATCTTCTCGTTCAACAATCTTCTTTTGGTATTATCCATGTTGACCTCCCTCCAAACGCCGCAGGATCAGACGCGATATTAAATTGAAAATAAATATGATAACAAATAGCAGAAGCGCTGAAAACATCAACGCCGATTCGTACAGGGGAATAGACATCATTTCGCCAAAGTTGTTGGCAATCAGTGCCGGAATCGGGTACCCCGCATCAAATACCGAGGTGGGCACTTTGGGCACATTGCCACAAACCATGAGCACGGCAATAGTTTCGCCAAAGGCCCGCGACGTAGACAGGACGACAGCGGCAACGATGCCCGGCCGAGCCTTTTTGAGTATAACGTGCCGGATTGTATCCCATTTGGTGGCTCCCAAGGAAAGGGAAGCGGCCTTTAAATCATAGGGGATGGTCTGCAATACCTCTACCATGATGGATATCATAATCGGAAATATCATGACGGCAAGCACGATGCCACCCGCGAGCACAGAATAACCAGACGTAACGACGCCAAAAAGGGGTGCGATATAAAGCTGTATCAATGGTACGATAAACAGCACTCCCCAGACACCGTAAAGTACCGGTGGAATAGCTGCCAACACGTTGACAAGCGGGAGCATCATATTCTTTAGGGCGTCCGATGCGTATTCGGTCAAGTACACAGCTGTCAATATACATAACGGAATAGCAATAACAAGAGAGATTAAGGTCACAGCAAGCGTACCGGCAATAAAAGGCAAAAAGCCGAATGATCCTTTCATCGGCGACCAGACTTTTTCTGTCAGCAGCTGGAAAATGTTGCTGTACTCGAATAAAGGGATCGACTTGACGGTCAGCCCAACGGCGATGACAAGCACGACCGACAAAGAAACCAACAGCAGCACTAATGTGGATCGTTTGACTAGAGAATCTTTAACCAGACGTATATTTAACATGCTATAATTTATTTAATTCTTCTTTTATCAAGGTTTGGCTCAAAGGCACATACCCATTTTCCAGGAGCTTGGACTGAGCCTCAGGCTGCAGCACGTAGGTTATAAATTCCTTGAGCAGCAATGATTCTGTTTTATTGTGGGTGACAAAAGTCAGATCCCTTGCCGGGGGAGCAGGATACTTTCCCGTTGCCACGGCTTCGGTCAGTGCGGACAGCGTGCCATAAAATTGCTCATCAGGGTCAACCTGCCCATTTTTATTCAGGTCAAGTGGCAATACATCAATTCGGTCAAATACTTTATCTGATTTTAGATTGTACACGTAATTGATATTGTTGAATCCAATCCCGTATTTGTCATCTTTGATGGCTTGTGCAATACCCGGATCGCCAAAGATTCCTACGCCCTGCAGGTCTTCCTGTTTATGGTCGAAAAATTTGGCCCAAGTCTCTGCCGCACCAGCAGCATCCGAACGAACATACACATTGATCGGGTCGGCCGTAAACTGGGGATCGATCTGTTTCCAGGTTTTATAACGGCGATTGATAAAAATGCCAGCCAGTTCCTCTTTGGTCAAGCCCCTTTTGAGCAGTGCATCGTAATTCGGATTGTCCGGATTTAGTGTACATATAACAGCGTCCTTAGCCACGATAATGGGGACGGCGCCCTTCTTAACCTCCTGCGGATGGAGGTCCCGCGATACCAGCCCGATATCGACCATACCGGTAAGCACATCGGCTATGCCTTTGCCCGCACCACCCGCAGAGATATTAAAACGAACATTTGGATGATCCTTCTTAAAGTCTTCACTCCAGATCACGACTAAAGGATACAAGGCAAAAGCACCTGAAAGAGAAATATTGCCTTCAAAGCCCCGCTCTTTACTATAGCCATTCTCGACTTTAGGTGCGCAGGAACTCATCTTTGAAATGATTGCGGCACTAAAAATCAACACTATAAGATACCTTTTTATCGTTACACCCATTAGTCTACAGGTTTAGTCTATTAAAATTTATACGGCAAATATATATTAATTTGGTAGATATTATAGAATATTAAAAAAATATTTTTACATTTGACCTCGAGAAAAGAATACTAAATCAATAGATTTTATTTGTTTTATGCAAAGCTTCCGTACAGAATTAGAAAATCCGGTCGTGGAAAGGGAAATTATTGAACTTGAAAAAAAGATTCGGTTATTCCACGAAGGAAAGATCGCAGATGAGAAATTTAGATCATTGCGCTTGGCGAGGGGAGTATATGGACAAAGGCAGCCCGGAGTTCAGATGGTGCGTATCAAACTTCCGTTTGGCAAGGTTACCTTTAAACAGCTACTCAAAATAGCGGCAATATCGGATGAATATGCCAGTCATAATCTCCATCTGACGACACGTCAGGATATTCAGATCCATTATGTCAGCCTGGATCGCACTCCTGAACTTTGGTCAAAATTGGCCGAAGATGACATAACATTGAGGGAAGCCTGTGGTAATACAGTCCGCAATGTGACGGCTTCGCCGACAGCCGGCATTGATCCCAACGAACCTTTTGATGTATCTCCCTATGCACAGGCTACCTTCGAATATTGCCTGCGCAATCCGGTCTGTGCGGATATGGGCCGTAAATTCAAAATGTCTTTTTCGGCGAGCGATGAAGACACCGCCTTTTCATATATTCATGACCTCGGTTTTATACCCAAAGTAAAAATTGTCAATGGGATAGAGACGCGTGGATTTAAAGTGATGTTGGGTGGTGGACTCGGCTCCCAGCCGTTTTTGGCCGCAGCAACAAATGAATTCCTTCCGGAGGATGATCTGATTCCTTATATAGAAGCCACATTACGGGTATTTGACCGTTACGGTGAGCGCAGCAACCGCAATAAGGCCCGTTTCAAGTACCTAATCCAAAAACTCGGCCTGGATGAAGTCTTGCGTTTGATTGAGGCCGAAAAGATCGCGACGAAAGTTAAGACTTTTCCGATTGACCGCACACGCATCGAGCAGCCGCTACCACCGGACGACAACAAGCTTGAAGCTTTAGACCTTGAAACTGACCTGGCCTACCAGGTATGGAAGAGTACCAATACATTTGCACAGAAGCAGCAAGGTTACTACGGTGTTTATGTCCGGGTCTCAACAGGTGATATCGGCACAGACAAAGCGAGAGCCTTGGTCGCTGGACTACAGGGGCTTGTTGCGGATGATATCCGAATTACACAAAACCAAAGTCTGCTGCTGAAATATGCCACGGAAAAATCACTACCACATATCTATGAAGTACTTCGTTCATTAGATCTTGCTCAGGTAGGGTATAACAGTACAGCAGATGTAACTACCTGTCCAGGGACAGACACCTGTAATCTGGGGATCTCCAATAGTACGGAAATGGCACGGGTGATCGAGTCGTATATTGCTGAATTTTATCAGGACTTTGTATTTAACCGGGATTTGAAAATTAAGATCTCGGGCTGTATGAATTCATGTGGACAGCATGGGCTCGCTCATATCGGTTTCCATGGCAGTTCGGTCAAAGCGGAAGGCAAAATCGTGCCTGCTGCTCAGGTGATGTTGGGCGGCGGAACGATCGGCAACGGTGAAGGCCGTGTGGCGGAGCGGGTCATCAAAGTGCCAACCAAACGTGTACTCCATGTCGTGGACCTGATCCTCAGCGATTATAAAAAGAATGCGGAAGCTACAGAAAACTTCCATGCTTACTATGATAGACAGGGCAAGAATTATTTTTACACCCTATTGAAACCGCTGTCCGACCTGACCAACCTGTCTGAGGACGAGTTTGTCGACTGGGGACATGAGGGCACTTTCCAGACAGCTATCGGCGTAGGAGAGTGTGCTGGCGTCGTGATTGACCTGGTCGCTACCCTGATCTATGAAGCTGAGGAAAAACTGCAATGGGCAAACGAAACTTACCGGGAATCAAAATTTGCGGATGCCATCTATCATGCGTACAATGCATTTGTACAGGCAGCCAAAGCCTTATTACTGGATAAAGGAATCAGCGCCAGCACACAAAATACAGTGATCAACGAGTTTCAGACACACTTTGTTGAGTCCGGTGAATACAGTTTTGACCGTCCGTTTACGGAACTTGTACTGCAGATAAGCAAAAATGAACCGTCAGCTGACTTTGCAACGAGCTACCTACAGGAAGCGACAAAGTTTATAAATGAGGTGTACCAACGTAAAAATTTAACGCCAGCACTGGTATAGAGGAGGAAAGAGAATGTCGATAAAAGCTAAAGTAACTCTGGTTGGAGCCGGACCCGGTGATCCAGAACTGATCAGTCTTAAAGGGATCAGAGCAATCGAGCAGGCGGATGTCATTTTGTATGACGCACTTGTCAATGATGAATTACTCGGCTATGCGAAAGCTGATTGCGTGAAGATCTATGTTGGAAAGCGTGCCGAACAGCTATCTACTTCGCAGGACGAGATCAATCGATTATTGGTCGATTACGCGTTGAACTATGGCCATGTAGTCCGCTTAAAAGGTGGTGATCCTTTTGTGTTTGGCCGGGGTGGTGAAGAGATCGATTATGTTGCCCAATATGGCATTGAAACCGCGGTTGTTCCGGGTATTTCGTCGGCAATAGGCCTTACAGGACTACAGCAGATCCCCTTGACATACCGTGGGATCAGTGAGAGCTTCTGGGTCATAACAGGCTCAAAATCGGACGGGTCACTTTCTAAAGATCTGCACCTGGCTGCTACTTCCAATGCGACCGTTGTGGTGTTGATGGGATACGGAAAACTGGCTGAAATCGTATCCATTTACCGTGAACGAAACTTGCACAACTTGCCGATCGCATTGATCCAGAATGGTTCTTTACCAAATGAAAAAGTGGTGCTGGGCACGATAGAAAATATATTGGATGAATCCACGGAGAAGAGAATCGGGGTACCGGCGATCATTATTATCGGAGAGGTCGTCGCCAAACACCGGGCGTTCCAGCAGATTAAAGAAAAAGCATTAGCTTTATAAGCATGAATCAGCTATTTCCTATATTCGTCAAACTTGATCAGATCCAAACCTTATTGGTAGGGGGCGGAAAGGTAGCACTGGAAAAATTTCAGGCCCTGATAACGAATGATGCGTCCCTCAATCTGACCATCGTCGCCAGGGAGATCATTCCTGAATTTGAAACGTTGCTCAAAGAATACCCACATATCAGACTGCACTTAAGGCCTTTTGAGCCTACTGACATAGCACATAAACGGCTGGTCATTGCTGCAACCAATAATATGGAACTGAATGAACAGTTGCGCAAACTGACCGAACAGCACAATATCCTGTTTAACGCGGCAGACAAACCGGCGCTATGTGATTTTTACCTGGGGTCCATCGTCAAAAAGGGCGACCTCAAAATTGCCATTTCAACCAACGGCAAATCACCGACGATCGCAAAGCGGGTGAAGGAACTGTTAAATGATCTGCTGCCCGAAGAAATCGATGAGACGCTATCCTTGATGAGCGCCTACCGAGATCAGCTCAAAGGGGATTTCGAATCGAAGGTGAAACAGCTGAATGAACATACCAAAAATATTTTACGTCATGAACGTTGAGGAAATTAAAGAAATATTAGGCGATAAAAAAGATGTGGCTCTGCTACAGACTATCGCTGCACTATATCCTTCGGAAGTGGTATTTTCGACATCATTTGGTATTGAGGACCAGATTATAACCGAGTGGATTGGCAAGAACAATATAGATATCGAAATATTTACCTTGGACACCGGCAGGCTGTTTAAAGAAACATACTCCCTCTGGAGCCGCACATTGGAACGCTATCAATTGCCAATTCGCACCTATACTCCGGACACCGCGTTGTTGGAAGAGTTTATCAGCAGAAAAGGCCCCAATTCATTTTATGAATCGGTGGAGAACCGAAAAGAATGCTGCAGAATCCGAAAAATAGAGCCACTGCAACGTGCGATTAAAGGTAAGAAAATCTGGGTCACAGGTATACGTGCCGAACAGTCTGCAAACAGACACGACATGGATTTTGTCGAATATGATGAAATCAACGAGATCATTAAAATCCATCCTTTGTTTGACTGGACGTTTGAAGAGGTAAAACAATACTGTAGAGAGCAAAATATCCCATACAATGTACTGCACGACAAGGGATTCCCAAGTATTGGCTGCCAGCCCTGCACGAGAGCCGTACAGGAAGGAGAGGACTTCCGCGCCGGCAGGTGGTGGTGGGAAGACCAGAGTAAAAAGGAATGTGGGCTACATGCGGTAAAGTCCCATGAATAAATAAAGCCAAAATTCATTACATCAACTATTATCATTTCAAAAAATGGACTATTTAGATCATTTAGAAGCGGAAGCTATATATATTTTGAGAGAGGTCGCGGGACAATTTGAAAAACCAGCGCTCCTGTTCTCGGGCGGCAAAGATTCAATCACGCTGGTCCATCTGGCAAAAAAAGCCTTCAGACCAGGTAAGTTTCCTTTTCCGTTAGTTCATATCGATACGGGGCACAATTTTCCGGAAACAATTGCTTTTCGCGATCAGCTTATTGCGGAGATAGGTGAAAAACTAATCGTTGGATACGTACAGGACAGTATTGATCAGGGCAAAGTAGTTGAACAGAAAGGCAAAAATGCCAGTCGTAATGCGCTACAGACAGTTACCCTCTTGGATACAATTTCAAAATACGGTTTTGATGCCTGTATCGGAGGTGCACGACGGGATGAAGAGAAAGCACGTGCCAAGGAACGCATATTCTCGGTACGTGACGAATTTGGACAATGGGACCCCAAGCGCCAGCGTCCTGAATTATGGAGTATTTTCAACGGCAAAATCAATAAGGGCGAAAACGTACGTGTATTTCCGATCTCCAACTGGACGGAGCTTGATGTCTGGAATTACATCAAACGTGAGGAGATCGCCTTGCCGTCGATTTATTTTAGTCATGAACGTGATGTGATCACACGAAACGGCCAATTGATGGCCGCGGCGCCGTTTCTGAATATCGATAAAGAGGATGTCATAGAACGCAAATCTGTCCGCTTTAGAACAGTTGGCGACATGACCTGTACAGCTGCAGTGGACTCCACGGCAACAGCGCTGGATGATATTATTGCTGAAATAAAAGCCTCTACCGTCAGCGAACGCGGAGCGCGCATGGATGACAAAGTATCGGAGGCGGCAATGGAAGAACGTAAGAAACAGGGGTATTTTTAATAGATATTGACAACAATGAATATATTGAAATTTATAACAGCCGGTTCTGTCGACGATGGAAAAAGTACCTTGATAGGCCGCTTGCTTTACGATACGAATTCTATCTTGGATGACCAGCTGGAAGCGATACAGCGTGCAAACCGAAAAAACGACGACGGCACCGTCGATCTGGCCATATTGACAGACGGACTAAAGGCGGAACGGGAGCAGGGGATCACTATCGACGTCGCCTACAAGTATTTTCAGACAGACCAAAGAAAGTACATCATAGCGGATGCTCCCGGGCATATTCAATATACCCGAAACATGGTAACCGGAGCGTCCAACTCCGATCTGATCATCATTTTGATTGACGCCCGTAAGGGTGTGATTGAACAGACAAAACGTCATTCGTTTATTGCCAAACTATTGGCTATGAAACAGGTACTGGTATGCGTCAATAAGATGGACATGGTCGACTATAGTGCCTCAGTATTCGAGCAGATCAAGGCCGATTACCTACAGCTAGCAGCGAGATTAGGACTCAAGGAAGTAGACTTCATTCCGGTATCCGCCTTAAAAGGCGACAACATTGTTCATAAATCCAGCCGTATGCCTTGGTATTCAGGCGAATCCTTGCTGGATTACCTTGAGCATGTGGAAATTCATGAAAGTGAGTCCGCAAACTGGAGATTTCCGGTGCAATGGGTCGTCAGGCCACAAACGGATGATTTACACGACTATAGGGGATATGCAGGTCGTGTGTTAGGAGAGGGGTTGACGGTAGGCTCGCCCGTCATCATCTATCCCGCAGAAACCTACAGCACAATTAAAGCCATTGAATTTAATGGCCAGAATCTTGAACGCGCCGAAAATGGACAATCGGTGATCGTTCACCTGTCTGATGATGTCGATATCAGCCGCGGCGACACAATAGCGAATGTCGAAGCTCCACCAAAATTTGAACGGAACATCCAGGGAAATATCTGCTGGTTTGACAACAAACCGCTGGATACAGATCAAATTTACCTGATCCAAAGCCACAGCAAACTGACAAAAATTAAAGTTGTCGACGTGCTTTACAAGTTTGATATCAATACACAGGAAAAAGTTTATGATGAAGCGATAAAGCTGAACGACATTGGCCGCATTGCGATCAAGTCGGCAGAGAATCTCGTATTTGATCTTCAAGATGAAAATGCTACAAATTCTCAAGCGATTGTCATCGATCCGCGTACCAATCTCACTGTTGGCGCATTGATGATTCAAGCTGTTGACTAAAATTAAATTTTAAATATTCAACCTAAATATTTATTTCGGAACTCAGCTAGTAAGCTGAGTTCTTTTTTATACGTTTATTGGAATCTTTCGCTTTAATATGCGGCAAATTGAAGACGCTTTATCATAGACATTACTAGCGCAAATGGATTTACCATAAGGCAGCTTGTGTGAACCTGTTTCATTTGATCTAATAATATAAGTTGTATAATTTATATTATGTTAAATAATAGATTTAACTTTCTGTTCACTTCTCCCCAATACACGAATATCTGTCGCTTGTTGGCTGTCAAATAATTGCTCCTTTCCCAAGTGCCTACACATTCCTGCAAGTTGAAGATAACTAGGCTCTCCATAGCCTGTAATACTTCATAACAGAATAACCGACGTATATTACAACTAAAAATCATTAAATCGACAATGATTCTCTTTACGACAGTTTAAATCGAACAAAATCCGCTAATTGAGCGGTTTGACCATATAAACGGACACAAATGGCAGCATTATGAAAAAATATGAAATTTCATCAGAACAGAATAAAATTTATAAAAAATCAACAAAAATTGGTTTTTTATTAGAAAATATATAAATTAGTGCCAGCCAAAGGGAAATTTTACTAATTAAAACATGTCAAAAAATTTTAACGAGTTCATTGCTAACGTTGAGAAACGTAATCCCAATGAACCAGAATTCTTACAAGCTGTAAAAGAGGTTACCGAGGATTTATTTCCTTATATCACAGAGAATCATCCTGAATTTTTCGATCAAAAAATTCTTGAACGCCTGACAGAGCCTGAACGTATCATATCATTTCGAGTAACATGGTTAGATGACAATCATGAAGTTCAGGTAAACCGGGGTTATCGTGTGCAGATGAATAGTTCCATCGGCCCGTATAAAGGTGGACTTCGCTTCGCTCCTTCTGTAAATCAAAGCATTCTAAAATTTCTTGCCTTCGAACAGGTTTTTAAAAATAGCTTAACTGGTTTGCCTATCGGCGGTGGTAAAGGTGGATCTGATTTTGATCCGAAGGGCAAATCGGACAACGAGATTATGCGTTTTTGTCAAAGCTTCATGACTGAACTTTATCGTCATATCGGTGCAGACACAGATGTGCCTGCGGGAGATATTGGTGTCGGTGGACGGGAGATTGGATTTTTATTTGGTCAGTTCAAACGTCTTCAGAACAATTTTACAGGCGTATTGACCGGTAAGGGTGAATTGTGGGGCGGCTCTTATATCCGTCCGGAAGCAACGGGTTACGGCCTACTCTACTTCGTAGACTGCATATTTAAGCACAAAGGCCAATCTTTACAGGGTAAAGTAGCCACTGTCTCGGGAGCCGGAAACGTCGCATTTTACGCGGTTGAAAAAGCAAGGCAGCTCGGCGCAAAAGTAATAACGGTATCAAACAGCTCTGGAACGTTGTATGATCCGGATGGTTTTGATGCTGAAAAAATGGCGTTTGGCGCGACCTTGGGTCGTAATTTGGATCAATATCCATCTCGTTATCCAAATGCTCAATTCTTGCCGGGACAAAAGCCCTGGCAGTTTAAATGCGACATTGCTCTTCCATGTGCAACGCAAAATGAACTGGATGAATCGGATGCCAAGACACTTGTCGCAAATGGTTGTGTGTGTGTCGCTGAAGGCGCAAACATGCCATCGACTGCAGAAGCCATCAAAGTCTTCTTGGATGCTAAAATCAGCTTCGCGCCCGGAAAAGCGGCGAATGCCGGTGGAGTTGCCGTCAGCGGTCTAGAAATGTCTCAAAACTCAATCCGTACGCAATGGTGCACGGAAGAAGTGGACAACCGCCTGAAGACGATCATGGAAAGTATTCATGAAACCTGCCTGAAATATGGTAAAGAAAGTGACTTTGTCAATTACTTAAAAGGTGCTAACATCGGTGGCTTTATTAAAGTCGCCAATGCGATGAAAGCACAGGGAATTGTATAATCCTGCCTTTTTCTAATCATATCATAATCCTGGACGCTCAAATGTATTGCATTTGGGCGTTTTTTTATACTTTTACAGTAATTTAAACAACAAGACATTCATGAGATTAATAGCCGAACTCCCCCATCCCGATTGCAAAATTTCTATTTTTGGGATGAATCAAAAGTTTATCATCAAATTTGAACAGGGAAACCTCGAACAATCCTATAAAATTGCTGAGGTCGATATCATCGGTGGTGTAAACGGTGTATTCGAACTGCTGGATGAAGAATTTCTGAATGCTGTCATAGCGCAGTTTGCAATGATGCGTCAATCTTTTAACAGTGCTTACAGTAGATACGAATAATGTTACGTGTATGTTAAATTACCTATACTTCGCGGCTTTCTGGGCTTGCCAGATTATCTCCTCCATCCTATTTAAGCTTGGTGGGATTCACCCTAAATACAAGTGGCTGACATTGGTCGTTGGAAATATTATTCTGCTCTCCGCCAGCTGGTTTCTCGTTCAGCTATTCAAAAATGTATCTCAGCCGATCGTCATAGCGGTGTGCTCGGGCGGAACATTTCTGACCGTGCAGCTTGCGATGGCACTCTACTTCAAGAGTCCGCTAAGCTGGCAACAGGTGGTTGGTATGTTTGTCATCATCGCAGGCATGGTTATGATTACATTTGGTGGTAAAGATCAGGCTGTATAATCAAACCAGTAGTTTATTTATTATAATAAAATTCATCAATCACTGCCGAAGCCGCCAGTTGCTGGTTAAAGCGGTCGAGGTCGACCATTTTGCCGGAGATATCATACATAACCTCAAGCTTACCCTCAACTTTCTCAATAACACGTCGGGTAGCTCTAATTTTAAAATCCAGCGCCATCTGTTCAAACTCGTGCAAATGGTAAAATTCGTTTGAACCGAATTTGATATGGAGTGAGCGCACCAGATAATAACGTGCCAGCAGCATTTCTATACGCTGGAAAAGGGCAAGGATGAGGACCATGAATAAGGAAAAAGATACCGCATATTGCAGCTTACCGAGCCCAGCAAACATGCCGATCCCTGCTGTAGCCCATATTACGGCGGCTGTGGTGAGTCCACTCACGGACAGTTTTCCTTTGAAAATCACGCCGGCGCCTATAAAGCCTATGCCTGTAACAATGTTGGCTGCAACCCTATCACTGCTGCTTCCAGTAAATAGGCAGGACACGATGGTAAACATCGCCGAGCCAAAACAAATCAGTACCACGGTACGAAAACCAGCCGATTTGTTCCTATACTCCCGCTCAAAACCTATTAAACTGCCACACAAAATGGAGGTAAGGGCATTCAATAAGGGCTCGCTGATCAAAAAATTGGTGATACTCTCCATAGTCCACACGGTTAAACTTTTATGGGTATATTAATTCGATAGAACCCGGTTATCGATGTGGGTTCTATCGAATGCTCTCGTTATAGATAGGCGTAGGTGATGCCATCCCCGCCGCGATCTGGATGTTCGTCTTCAAAACGCGTGACATGGCTATACTTACGTAAATAATCGCGTATAAACTTCCTTAAGATCCCGTCGCCTTTGCCATGGACAATCTTCAGTGAAGGGTAACCGATCATGACCGCCCTGTCAAGCACTCTTTCCAATTCTTGCAGCGCATCTTCGGTACGCATGCCCCTTAGGTCCAACTCTGGACTAAAATCAGCAACCGTATTAGCTGAAAGCGTCTTGGATAGGCTCTTCGCTGACTTTTTATTTTCGCGGCCCTCCAATTTAATAACGTTTTTCCGTTTTTGAACAGTCCTTAGTTCGCCCATGGCGAGAATCAAGTTATTTTTCGCAATTTCAACGACCTGTGCCTCGGCACCGTTGTCCAAAATTTGCACCCAGTCCCCTATATTGAGTTCGGTAGACTCCCCCACCTTCTCCTTAACCAAAGGTTTTGTTTTCTGTTCTTTTGGCAGAACAGCTTTCAATGCCTGATCCAAGTTATTCCGTAGTTCACGTGTTTTTTCCTTGTCTGCTTTCGCCGATTTGATCTGGGCCACGGTATTCTCGATCAGCTTGTTTGAGTTCCGGATAATATCCTGTGCCTCTTCTTTTGCCTTCTTCAGAATAGCCCGCTTGTTTTCCTCCAGGTATTGCTGTAATTCCAGATATTCCGATTTGATGGTCTCGAGCTCTTTCTCGCGTTTGTTGATGGCCACTTTCGTATCAAAAACCTCTTTCTTTTCGCGTTCCAGATCTATCAATAAGGTATCCACTTTCTTCTGCTGTACCCCGATCTTGTTTTTGGCAGATTCCAGAATGTCTTTACCCAATCCTATCTTTTGAGCGATCTCAAATGCATAGGAACTTCCGGGCTTACCAATCTGAAGGATGTACATGGGCTTCATCTCACGATTGTCAAATAACATGGATGCATTTTCCAGACCGTCGGTGTTGCTCGCAAATACTTTTAAATTGGAATAGTGAGTGGTAATCACGCCCCTAATCTGCTTTTTGTTGAGAGATTCCAATACGGCTTCGGCTATCGGACCACCAAACAAAGGGTCAGTGCCAGTTCCAAATTCATCAATCAACACCAATGTGCGACCATTCGCAAACTCCGTAAAATATTTCATTTTTGAGAGATGCGCGCTATAGGTACTTAAATCGCTTTCGATAGACTGATCGTCGCCGATATCAGCAAATAGCTGCTTGAAAATACCCACCTTGGTCGTCGGCTCAGCCGGAATCAATAGCCCCGATTGCACCATAATCTGTAGCAATCCTACGGTTTTCATACAGACAGACTTACCACCGGCATTCGGCCCGGAGACAACAATAATACGCTGTGTCTGGCCGATCTGTATATTTAATGGTACTACTGTCTGATGCTGATGTTGTGCATTAAGCAACAACAACGGATGGCGACCATTGACCAAATGAATCTCGGCTTCCTTTGACAGTTCAGGCATCTCGGCTTCAATGTCCAATGCGAAGAGCGCTTTGGCCCTCACAAAGTCGACTTTGGTCAGTAAGCCATGATAAGACAGAAGCAGAGGAATATGTTGACGTACTTTATCAGTCAGCTCGACAAGAATACGGATCACTTCCCGCCTACGCTCAAATTCAAGATCCCTTATCTTATTATTGAGGTGAAACACTTCTTCTGGCTCTATATAAGCAGTTTGACCTGTTGCAGACTCATCATGAATTAAACCTTTCAGCTTACGTTTATTTTCGGCTAGAATAGGAATACACAAACGTCCATCACGCACCGTCAGATTACCGTCGGCGGTCCACCCGCTATCTTGCGCGCTTTTGAAGATGCTATTCATGCGTTTAAGCGCTTCTTGCTCCGCCCGCTGTATCTGCTGGGTGATTTCAAGTAATAACCTAGAGGCATTATTTTTGAGTTTACCACGCTCGTCGATGACCGATTCAATATCGCGGATAATTCCTTTTTCAATAGGCAGGTGCTCAAACAGCAGCTCAAGGTTGGGGTAAAGTCCTTCCCTTTCGTTAAAATAACGTATTATCGCATACACAGTCTTTAACGACAATAGGACACGAAAAAACTCCTCTTCAAGTAAAAAGGTGCCCTCAACTCTAGCTTTCTCAACGATAGCTTTTAGTGGAAAAAAATTCTCCACAGGAAAAGCACCGTCATTTACGAGTAGATCCTTAAACTCACTGGTCTGTCTTAAAAAGCGGTCAATCTGATCAAAACGTGTCTGTGGCTGGATTTTTTGTACCAGCTCCCGGCCCGATTCACTCAGGCATTTTTGCTTTATTTTATCTTTGATCTCGGAAAACCCGAGTTTATCAATTGCATTTAATGGATATACCATAGATCTAATAATCTTCTTTGATGGTTAAAGTTTTGCCGGAGGCTTGATTTCCTGCGGCGTTGAAAGTGCAGGTGACCGCTCTACTTTCAACGGCCCCCTTTCGGGTCGTAGCGGTGTTTCTAGAGGCTTGGCGGATGAATCCCTACCTGCTGCGCCGGTTGTTGCTGCCGGAGGGACGGCATTGCCAGTCGAAGCAGGACCTGCCGCTGCGCCAGCTGAGCCACTAACGAACAGCTGATTCATCAGAAAACTTTCCAGACGAAGTCCGGTTTTGACCTGGAAGGTTCGGTTAAACAATGATGAGGCTTCTTTAAAACTGAATTTCTCTTTACTTGGCTGATAGTGGATAAGGGCCGCTATGCGTTCCTGATACTGCTGCTGCAGGCGCATCACACGATTTGTGCTATCCTGAATCCGCGCATTCAGAATGGAATCTCTGGTCCGGATCGAATCCTGCTTTTTACGTTCGATGTCTGTATAAAACTTGTTTTCTTTGGTCAGATTATCCTCCACTTTCTTATAAATTGCTGCCATGACCTCTGCATCCCTGCCGTAATAGTTCAGATTTTTCCTGAAGGTAACAGAGTCCAGGCCATACTTATCGAAAGTAACCTGATACAAAGGCACCATCACTTTGCGGGCACTGTCGATAGGCAGAATATTCAGATAGGAATCTATCAGCTGGATTTCTGTCAGCGCTTTCACAAATTTGCTTTGGGAGATAATATCTTTATCCTCCGGCCTGACACAAGAACCAAATAAAAAAATCACTGCAAGTAGATTCAGTATTAATCGTAGCATTTCGTAGTTTTGTACAAATTTACAAAAAGCACCGATATTTGGTGCTTTTTAGATCATCAAACTATAGCGTAAATGAGTATTGCCAGTAATTTAGAAGCATTAAAATTGGAGACCGAAGCTGTGGGCGTTCAGCTTGTAGCAGTGTCAAAGACTAAATCCAATTCGGAGATCATGGAAGCCTATGCGGCGGGACAACGTGTTTTTGGCGAAAATCATGTTCAAGAATTAGTGGAGAAAGCTGAGGCTTTACCCAAAGATATCCAATGGCATATGATCGGACATCTGCAGACCAACAAAGTGAAATATATTGCTCCCTTCATTAATTTGATTGCTTCGGTAGATTCATTAAAGCTCTTGAAGGAGATCAACAAGCATGCTTTAAAGTCTGGCAGGGTGATAGACTGCCTGTTACAGGTATATATAGCGGAAGAGGATACTAAATTCGGCTTCGATCATGCCGAACTAATTGAACTGCTCCGGGATGAGGAGTTTATCGCATTGAAGAATGTACGCATTTGCGGGCTGATGGGCATTGCCTCGAATACGGATAATGAAAAAGTGATCAAAGCCGAATTTTACGAGTTAAAGATGCTATTTGATGGTATCAAAGCGAGCTTCTTCCGTAAAGAGGATTATTTTAAAATTCTTTCCATGGGGATGTCATCCGACTATAAGATAGCCATTCAGGAAGGATCAAACATGGTTCGTATTGGTAGCACGATCTTTGGCAAAAGGGTCATCAAACATTATAAAAACAATGATTAAACCGATAATTCGTGAAGCAATAAAGTCAGATTGCCCGCAGATGCTGGAGCTGATCAGAGAATTGGCTATTTATGAGAAGGCGCCTGATGAAGTGACCGTCTCACTAGAGGCGTTTGAAGATGCAGGATTCGGCAAACACCCGGTCTGGGGAGCTTTCGTCGCAGAAGTGGATGGCGCAATTGTTGGAATTTCGTTATATTATGTCAGATACTCTACCTGGAAAGGCCGCCGGCTCTATCTGGAAGATTTGATCGTCACTGAAAAAATGCGTGGTCTAGGACTTGGAAAGCTACTTTTTGATCAGACACTGGCTTATGGTAAAGCGTGTGGCTACCACGGTATGGTGTGGCAGGTGCTCGAGTGGAATGAGCCTGCTATCAAATTCTATGAGAAGTATAAGGCCGATTTTGATGCGGAGTGGATTAATGTCTCAATTACATATTAGAAAGCAAAAACAATCAACTGAATGCGATTTTACCTTCTTTTTAAAATAATATTCATCAGTGGCCTGCTGTATTCTTGCAACAACCAGAGTGCGACATTACCTCGTACGGAACAGGCGGACACACTAGTGTATAGCAACAAAGTCATCGATGAGCATAGCAAGTATTTTTTAAAGGAAGAAGATCATCTGGATACAACATATTTCAGAGCAAGTTACCCTGTTTTTAAAGACAGCAGCATCAATAAGCTTGTGTCTGCTGTGGTTCATTTGGAAGGTGACACCAGCATGGAAGACGCTGCTCGCCGCTTTATTAGCTCTTATAACGAATATGTCGATGACAACAACGGCATCTCGACCGCTACCTGGAACCGAGACCTGCGGATAGATGTTGTAGCCAACACAGCCTCTTTATTGAGCCTGCGCACTAAACAAGAGGAATATACCGGTGGCGCTCACGGAGACCACTTTACCTTATATTCCAACTTTGACAGGCGCACAGTGCGTCCCATCACCATAAACGATATCATTCAGGAGGAAAACAAAAGTGAATTTTTGAAGATAGCTGAACAGCATTTCCGTAAACTGGAAGGTCTCAGCAAAAACGATTCCTTAAGCGGAAAATATTTTTTTGACGACGGCAAGTTTGCTTTGGCAGATAATTTCACTTTCGAAAAAGATCATATTCTCTTCTATTATAACATTTACGAAATCAAATCCTATGCCGAGGGTAATACCGAATTACGTATTCCCTATTCTAAATTTAAGCATCTGATTTCCGAAAAAGGGTTAGAATATATCCATAGTATCCATTAGCAGTCAACTTAACAATACAATAAATGCAGGTTTTTAAATTTGGAGGTGCATCAGTAAAAGATGCCGAAAGTGTCAGAAATTCAGCCCGGATAATCTCGAAGTATAAAGGTGAAGCCTTACTGGTTGTCATCTCCGCCATGGGAAAAACGACAAACCTTCTGGAGAAGCTGACCAAAGAATACTACAATAATACAGGTTTACAGTTTCAGACCCTTGAGGAAGCCAAGGCTTTTCATTTCCATATACTACAGGAATTATTCCCCACAGGAGGAACTATATTTGACGAAATCGCCAATTGCTTTGTCGAGATAGAATGGATTCTGGAAGAAGATCCACAAGATTCATACGATTACTTATTCGATCAGATTGTATCGATGGGAGAACTGATCTCTACGAAGATCGTGGCGGCATATTTAGCATCTACCGGTGAAAAAGTCAAATGGCTGGACGCAAGGGATTATATCTTAACGGACAATACGTACCGCGAGGCTATTGTAGACTGGAGCAAAACAGAGGAAAAGATACGTGCTGAGCTACCCTCAATTTTAGATAGCTATATTGTCATTACGCAGGGCTTCCTTGGCGGTACATCAGAAAACTTTACAACTACATTGGGACGGGAAGGATCCGATTATTCTGCAGCCATTTTTGCAGCCTGTCTAAACGCCGAAAATGTGACCATCTGGAAGGATGTACCAGGTGTCCTCAACGCCGATCCGAAATGGTTTGAAAAGACTGAACTGATTCCTGAACTTTCGTACACCGATGCTATAGAACTCACGTATTATGGAGCAACCGTCATCCACCCCAAAACGATCAAGCCTTTGCAAAACAAAAAAATTGCGTTGAACGTACGATCTTTTGTTGACCCAGAATCTCCGGGAACAGTCATCAAAAGTACCAATCAAACCTTGCCGGTACCGTCTTTTATTTTTAAGGTAAATCAGATCTTTATATCGATATCACCACGGGACTTTTCATTTATCGTGGAGGACAATCTCCGGGATATTTTCAATCTGTTTCACCAGCACCGGATCAAGATCAACATGATGCGCAATACTGCAATCAACTTTGCGGTGTCTGTGGATGATACTGGTCAGAACCTGACGGACCTCATTGCCGAACTCGAACAACGCTTTAAAGTTACCTATGAATCGGGACTTGAATTGATCACAATACGTTATTACAACCAAGAAACCATCAATCGTGTATTGGTGGATAAAGAAGTGATCAGCGAATTAAAAGATACCTATACCTGTCAGCTCCTTGTTAAAAAAATATAGATGAATACATTGATCCTTCAAAAGGAGGTCCAGCAATTTTTGGAAAGCAATCTGGATGCATCTCCGGCAAAAATAGCATTAAAAAAATCACCTTTTGAGGGTATATCCTCTTCAGAACTAGCCACTCAACTAGATGGCAAGCAGCGTGCACGTACTAAAATGCCACACTGGTCCCGTACCGCCGGCGTTTACTATCCGCCCAAATTAAATATGGAACAGTGTTCGTCCGAACTGACAGCCCGTTTCAAAAGTTCGCTGATAAAAGAAGGAGCTCATTTAATTGATCTGACAAGTGGATTCGGGGTGGATAGCTTTTATTTTGCAACGAGAGCTGGACGGGTCGTATCTTGCGAGAGGGACGCAGAGCTTGCGGCCATATCTGCCCACAACGCCTCGGTATTGGGAGCTGACAACATCCTGGTTGAACACACGGATGGCGTAGATTACATACTAAAACAAACGACGGATCATGTTGATTATATTTATCTGGATCCATCCAGAAGGGTGCAAACTAGAAAGGTCTTCCTGCTGGAAGAGTGTGAACCTGATCTGGTAACCCTTCAAAAGGGATTGTTGGCACGTTCGGCTGTAGTGATAAGTAAACTAGCCCCGCTACTCGACATATCATCAGCGTTGAATAGGTTAATGAGCGTGAAGGATGTTTATATTGTATCCGTGCACAACGAATGTAAAGAACTGCTCTTCGTACAGGAAAAAGGTTATGAAGATATGCCGACGATCCATGCAGTACGCCTTTTAAAACAATTGCCACAGACCTTCTCGTTTACATACGAAGAAGAACGTTTGGCAATCGCTGAATACAGCGAGCCGTTATCCTATCTTTATGAACCTGATGTTGCACTGACCAAGGCCGGCGCTTTCAAAACACTTGCCCGACGATATGATATCAAAAAGCTGCATAAACACAGTCACCTGTATACCTCTTCTCAAAAAATCTCTGATTTTCCCGGAAAAATATTTTCGGTTGAGCAAGTAGAATCGTTTACAGATTTCAAAAAGAACAAAAACGGACTGATCGCGGACATCAGCGCGCGAAATTTTCCATTGAAAACTGAGGAAATCAAAAAGAAATTTAAGGTTCGGGATGGCGGTCACTCCTTTGTATTTTTTACCACAACTGTAAATGATCAGCTTACTGTCATACATACGAATCGGATCTCAGAATAGACATTTTCATTACAATTGTCGAAGTACTTCTCCGTAATTTTAGGTCATGGATAAAATAGTACTATCAACATTGGATTTAGCTCCGGTCAAAAAAGGTGAAAATGCGGCAGGCGCCATCGCGCGTAGTGTAAAAATCGCACAGCATATAGAATCATTGGATTTTCAAAGAGTCTGGTACGCAGAGCACCACAATATGGAGTATATTGCCAGTTCGGCCACCTCCCTATTGATACAACATATTGCTTCAAAAACTAACCGGATCCGGGTCGGCTCAGGTGGCATCATGTTGCCAAACCACGCACCTCTCGTCATCGCGGAACAATTTGGCACCTTAGAGACGTTATTTCCGGGACGTATAGACCTCGGCCTGGGCCGGGCTCCGGGCACGGACCAATTGACTGCCATGGCATTACGCAGGAACAACTTGAATACAGCATTCCAGTTCCCACAGGACGTGAAGGACCTGCAGCGATACTTTAATGAAGCAAATTATGACGCCAAAGTACGTGCTTTTCCCGGTGAGGGATTGGACATACCGCTCTATATACTGGGGTCGAGTACAGATAGCGCATACTTGGCAGCAAGCCTAGGTCTACCTTATGCATTTGCAACCCATTTTGCTCCAGCGCAATTTGCCTCGGCGAGCATGATTTATCACCAAAACTTCGTACCGTCTGAAGCGCTGGAAAAACCGTACTTCATTTCATGTGTCAACGTTGTTGCTGCGGATACGACTGAGGAAGCTGAACACTTATCGACCAGTTTTTACAATTTATTTGCGGGTATTGTTACCAATAGTAGAAAACCATTATCCCCACCCACTGAGCAAGTGATTTACAAAGGTATCCCAGCGATCGAACAGGCAGTTCAAGGAATGGCGTCCTGCGCATTTGTAGGTGACAAAAATAAAATTGGTCCAGAAATAGAGAAATTTGCTGCCGACCATAAAGTGAACGAAATTATGGCCACTTCCTACATTTTCGATGATGACAAGTGCCTGAAATCCTTTTCACTGCTCAGGGAAGCACTTTCTTAAGATAGCATTCCTACCGCGAGTTTTATGCCTATCCGTTGACTAGTCTATGAATAAATTGTTCGACGACTGCCCGCTGTTCTTGCATATCATAAGCAATTTATCTAAGTTTAAATAAAATTAGCGGTATATGATTAGATATTTTGCTTCCATGATATGGGCGTTTTTGGTGCTGCAAGCCTGTAATACATCCACTACGGAGCGGAAGGCAGTCGCTACATCCAAGTCAGACTCCCTAGACAGTCTCCCTCCAAATGTCAACAGATCAGTCCGAGCGCCTGTTAAAGCGGACACTTCCGCCGGACAGATCTTTCTCGTCCGTAGTTACCGCATTTGGGAAGGAGACCCGACAGCAGTACTGAATAAAGACTGGTTCGATCTTTATGAACAAGATGGGAAGTACTTTCTAGATAAGGTCGACTATGTGCTTCGGGATGGCTTCGATGAATGTGCACAGGTGGCTACTAAGAATGTAGAATCGAAACGAAATTCGCTTTTGTTCCTCAAAATTAATGGGTTGAACCCCGGTATTGTGGAACACGTCGCAATACGCCATGCAGAAATATGGCCAAAGGAATCCGTGGAGTACCGTTTCCGCAACCAGCTAATCACACTTAAAGCTTCAGGAGATATCAAATCCACACAGGTGCAGAGCGATGAAAATGAACACGAAAAACTATTTCACGAAGTCGCAAACTATCAACTGGGCTATCAGCTGCAAGGACAGCAAAAGGAAATGGTAATTTTCCGAAAGGAACAGTTTGACGGTGTATTTATGACAACATTGTTTGCGGGCGATATCGATGCTGATGGACAGCTAGATTTTGTCTTTTCTAATCCAGGTAACTACGAGGAAGAGTCTATTCTACTGCTGCTTTCCAATCACGGCAACCCGAAGATCTACGAGGCTGACGAACAATTCGATTGTTAATTGAATAGTCATGAATAAGGTTAAGGAGTATTTGCACCATATGCAGTCGATCCATCGCGCTTCGGCAGCAGCTATTGTTTTTATACTGATTTTTTTCTTATCGCCCATTAAGTCTTTGATGTTATTAAACCTTATTCTGAGCTGGCTGGGCTTTTGTCTATGTTATATCTTCTTGTCTTGGTACGTCTTCTATACGATGCCTATTGCGACTATTGCAAAAAAAGCTCAGCAAGAAGATGGAAGCCGGCTATTCGTCTCTTTCTCTATTATTTTAGTAACGCTGTGCTGTTTTGTATCGGTGTTGAGTATCATCATCTCGAGCAAAGATAGCCAGTTTGATGAAATGGTGATTATCATCACCTGCATGTCAGCTATGTTGGCATCGTGGTCTTTGGTCCACACCATCTACACTTTCCATTACGCGCGGTTGTACTATGAATACGATGGCGCAGGAAGCGGATTGGAATTTCCGGGCGACGGAAAACCCGATTATCTCGACTTCGCTTATTTCGCATTTGTCATGGGCTGCACCTTTCAGGTCTCCGATGTAAGCGTCTCCTCTAAAAAAATACGAAGGGTAACACTGTTCCATGGTCTGTTATCTTTTGCCTTGAATACGTTTGTGGTTGCATTGACGATTAATATCATTTCGGGCTTGATCAATTGAGTTTCTAATGAAAAAAGCTTATTTTAGTCCAAAATTTAGCGGCATGAAATTATCACAGATATTCGTTCTATTCTTTTTGTTTTTTATTACCAATATTTCATGTAAAAAGAACGAGAGCACGACAGGTGATGCCCCGGAGGTCACGGGTAGTTTTATAGGCCGTGTCCGGTTTCAGGGGAATGCCCTGGATGTTGACAGGGAAAACCGATTGATACGCATACTGCGGGAGAATAATTCAACCTTTAGGATAGAATTCTATACAGGAATCCCAAATATCACGGGTATTGTATTTGAACAAACGAACGATAGTACCTGGACATCCAACGACAACACAGAGACCCAATTAGTTAAGGTTGAGGGATCTTCCCTGGAAATCGACTACCAACTCAACGGTCAGAGCTGGAAAGTGGACGCGGTACGACGATAACACAACACTCCTGAAAAGAAATGTCATAATAATTTCATTTTCGTTTGTATATTGCTTTTCTTATGCTTATATTTAGCTAAAGCATAAGAAAAGAGAAATGAAACACCTAAAAAAGATAGGCGCGATAGCGTCGGTATTTGCTATTGCCCTCGCGTTAAGCGCATTTAATTCTCAGCAGGAGAAGTCTCAGCAAGATCCTAAGCCGACCAACCTCAAAGTGCTCCCTAAAAATATATCACATGACGAACTCATAGCCACAATGAAGGAGTTTAATGTGGCACTAGGAGTCAAATGCGGTTTCTGTCATGCCCCATCCAAAGAAGACCCCAAAAAGCTGGATTTTGCAAGTGACGAAAATCCTAAAAAAGGAATTGGCAGGGCGATGATCAAAATGACGCAAAAGATTAATAAGAAATACTTTAACCGAAGTTGGGACAATGCACCGGCCAAAGCGATTTCATGCAAAACCTGCCATGGAGGCAAGGAAACTCCCGAAATGGTGCTCGCTAAAAACTAATCAAACACTATATTCATGTAACACCATAAGGTTATCCTTGTGGTGTTTTTTTTCACCTTTTGTGTCGGGGAACAAAAAAGGGATCAAGCTGAATTCTTGGGGGGAAGTGTTAAAAATTTCTTAGTTTAGCGTCCTTAATACAGATATCCCTTGCAAGAAGCCGAACGTAAATTACTCTCCTTATTGATGCCCGAAGGGCTTT